>OLNE01000009.1_pt1 | contig 236205 bp, 218 predicted proteins | sample 1672431 | NCBI WGS metagenome assembly OLNE01 (sample SAMEA3136685, study PRJEB25190) | human gut metagenome | reverse complement strand
TTGACGAAAAATATATTGATAAAATCATTTCTATGCTCGGAATTGAGGACAGGCTTTCGCATTTGCCGAGTGCGCTTTCGGGCGGCCAGCAACAGAGAATTGCAATAGCAAGAGCACTTGCAAACAAGCCGTCAATCCTTTTTGCCGACGAGCCTACGGGTAATCTTGACAAAAAAAGCGGTCAAGAAGTGCTCTCACTTTTAAAATATTGCGCAAAGGAATTTGGAATTACACTCATACTTGTAACCCACGATTTGCACGTTGCCGAGCAGGCAGACAGAATACTCACCATTGATGACGGCAAAATAATTGCCGACACAAAGGCGGTGGCTGAAAATTGAAAAAAGAATTGACAGTTAATACCCTTGCGCTCGGAAATATAAAAAAGAGAAAAAAACAATATACAATAATGATTATCGGAATTATCCTTGCAATGGTATTTTCAAGCAGTATTGTATTTTTATATTCGGCGGCGCAGGAAACGAATAATGCAAATTACTACAAAAGCCACGGATATGAAACTATGATTATATCCGCCGCAGGGATTGACGAAAGCAATTTTAAGGCTTTGCAGGATGACAAAACCGTTGAAAGCTTAGGCACGGCCCACATCTTGGGCTATGCGTATAACAAAAACGAAAGTAAATCTTTAGGCTCAAACATTGCATACTTTGACGAAAACGGCAAAAATCTTGCAAATCCCATCCTTCTTGACGGCAAATATCCGCAAAACAAGGGCGAGGTTGCTATTGAAAAGACGGCGCTTTCAAAATTAGGATATAAAAAAGCAAAAATCGGCGATACAATCACATTTCAGCTTGATATTCAAAATGACTGCTCAAATTATTACAAAACAGTGGAAAAGAAATACAAGCTCGTCGGAATTTTGCAGGATAAAAAGTCGATTATAGGCTATGTATATCCCGAATCTGACCAATATGACACGCTTATTCCTGCAATTCTTGTATCAAACAAGGAAAAAATCGACGCAGGCGGTAAAGAAATGCTTGCATTTTATATAAAATGTAAAAATAAAAATATTGATGAAATCAGTAAATCGGTTTCACAAAAAGCCACTTCCGAAATAAACTATAATTATATATCATCAAACAACTCGGCAAGCTTTGACGAGTTAATGTCGGGAGGCGACCTCGCCGTTTTGCTTCTCATTGTGCTTATTTTAGCCTCCTGCGTTGCAATTGTAAATTCGTTTAACAACAATCTTAAGGACAGACGAAAGCAAATAGGTATGCTCAGGGCTATAGGCACAACGAAAAGACAGATTATAAATATTTTCGGACGTGAAGCATTTATAATTTCGCTTATCTGTGTTCCGATTAGTTTGGCAATTTCTTATTTCACGGTAAGCCTTTTATTAAAGCTTGCGATAAAAGACGCCGTTATGTCAAAAAGCCTTATTGTGCTGCCGGTTGCGGCAGTAATCAACGAAGCCGTAGTTATGCTTGCGGCATTAATTCCGCTTATTTCAGCCTCCAAAACCTCGCCTATGCAGGCAATAAGGAATGTTGAAACGGCAAGGAAATTTAATAAAAAGAGAATTAAAACAAAGAAAGAATATGACCCCGAAAAGCTGATTGCAAAAAGAAACTTAGGCTTTTACAAAGGAAGCAAGATTACGGTTTGCATTATTCTTATGGCAACAATTTTACTTTCCAATTACGGCTGGGAGTCTATAATAAGCTCAAATGATTCGCATTTAAACAGCGTAAGCTATGACTATGAGCTTCTTACTACGTATGAAAGCGGAGAACAGGGAATCAATGAGGCTGAAAGGCAGGATATTGAGGCTTTGCCTTATATCGGCGAAACCGAGGGCAGAAAAACCGCAAACGCTTATCTTTATTTTGACAAGATAACGGACTTTTTCAGGGCTATAAATTATGACGCATTTATAAAATATCGGGAAACTCACAACACCAACGACCTTGTAAATCAGGTTAAAAACGGCAAGCCTAACGAGGACTACGAAAACGAAAAAAAGGATTTAAAAATAAGCAAGGAATACTGCTCTATAAACCTTAATGCTTATGATGAGGCGCAATTTAAAATGGCGGAAAAATATGTTGCCGACGGCAAAATCAACTACTCCGCTTTAAAATCGGGAGATGAAATAGTCCTCATAGCACCGAAAAAGGTTGAAGCCACAGGCAAAATCGGAGTAACCAAGACCTTTGAATCGGCTCAAAATTTTGATAAAGATATCGGCAAAAAAACAGTCGGCTCAAAAACGCTTATAAAAGCCGATTCACCGTACAAGGTAGGAGATAAAATAACGTTTCGATTAAAAAGCGGTGAAGAAAAAACGGTTAAAATAGGCGCAATAATTCACCCCTATTCTTACGAAAACACAAGCGTTAATTTTTCATCCGACTTTCAAATAGCTACCACGATTGACGGAATGCGTGCATTTGACAAAAATTTAAAATACAACCTGCTTTTTATTAATGCAAGCGAAGAGGTTGACGATAAAATTGACGAAGAAATTACAGAGGAGCTTAGCACTTATACCGAAAAATACGGCGGATATTTAAACTCTATTTATGAAAACCATCAGTTCTTGGAAAAACAAAAAATGCTTGAAATCGTAACGATTGTAAGTATATTAATAATCTGTTTTGCGGTAAGCCTCAGCATTATTAACAACGCAATGAGCGCAAGAATAAGAGAAAGCAAGAGAGAAATCGGCACGCTCAGGGCAGTAGGCGCAGACGAAAGAGCGCTGACTAAATCATTTATAAATCAAATGACGTCAATGTTTACGCTCGGAATAGGCATAGGCTTCGGACTTTATATATTAAGTTTTGTCGTGATAAAAATAATCGGTAAATATCTTTATGACATAAATTTAGCGTTAACGTTTAATCCTTTGCCGGCAATAATCATTTCGCTTGTTTTATTTCTTTTATGCTCAATTAACTTATGGGTTAAGGTAAGAAAAGAAATGAAAAACAGCATAGTTGAAAATATAAGAGAATTATAGAGGAAAATTATGAAAAAGCTACTTTGTATATTTATTTCAATAATATTATGCTTTAGCTTTGGTATGACGGCTTTTGCAGAGGAGGACGACACCGCACCGAGCGATACTCAAAGTGCATCACAACCACGGTTAATGGTGGAAAGCTATACCCTTTCAAAGCCTGATTTAAAGCAAAACGAAAGCGCAACACTTGAAATAAAACTAAAAAACCACAGCCTAAAGAAAAATATAAACAACATTGCAATCACTCTAAGTGACGAGGCAAACGAAATAAGCACAATAGGTGTAAATTCAGGCTATATTGATAAAATTATTCCAAATTCCACCTACACATACACCGCCACAATAAGAGCAACGAAAACGGCAAGCGAGGGTGTGCACAAGCTGGCTGTCAGCTTAGAATATGAGGACGATGATTATGCTCAATATACGTCAACGTCGCAAATATCAATAAATGTTACAAAGAAAAAGAAGGCTTCAACAACAAAAAAGGCGGCTAAAAAGAAAACAACGCAAAATGCCTCCCGCCCGCAATTAATTGTCACCTCCTGCTCTCTTGACGGCAAATACGTATCGCCGTCAAAAAGTGCAAATTTATCCGTAATTCTAAAAAACGAGAGCAAGGACAAATCCATTAAGAATTTGAAACTTACTATAAGCGAGGAAAAAAACGACATTAAATTCAAAAGGGAAACCTTTTTTGTTGATGAAATAAAGCCAAAGGGTACTTACACGTTAAATATTGAATTAACCGCCGCAAAAACGGCTGAAATAGGAGAGCACAAGCTCGTTTTGGCAAGCACTTATGAGGACAAATATTTCACCTCGTTTGAAAGCTCAGACAATATTTTAATTAATGTCAAGCAAAAGACGGCGCTTGATTATGACGGCATTATTCTTCCAAAAAAGCTTACGCAGGACGATACGGCTACTATGGAAGTAAATTTGATGAACACGGGCAAATCGGCAATAAGAAATGCAAAAATCAGCTTTGACATTGACGGACTTGAAACGGGAGGAGTCCTCTTTATCGGCGGGATAAAGGCAGGCGAAAGCAAGACGGGAAGTGCTAATTTTCAGGTAAGTTCATCTAAGCTCGGCGATGTAAAAGGCACGGCAACGCTGAGTTATGAGGACGATTTCGGAAAAAGCTACAAAGAAAGCATTTCCCTTTCAAGCACGATTATTAAAAAGAAAGCGGTAAAAAGCGACAGCGAAATGGATAAAAAGAAGTCAAAATTTTCTCTTTGGTGGCTATTTTTACTTATCGGCTTGGCAATCGGCGGCGGTGTAGGCGCAATAATTCCGATTTCAATCAACCAAAGCAAAAAACGCAAAGAGGACGATTTAAGATTATAAATATAACAAAAAAGGAACGGCGAGATTTTATTCTCACTGTTCCTTTTTCTTTGTCAGAATTTCTTTTGGATATCCAATTCATTCATAATACTTCATTAAATTATCATTAATTTATCATTATTTTGACAAAAAGTAAATATATGTGGTGTGAAATGACTGTTTTTGGGTGTGAAATGCAGAATATTGATGACATATAGTCATATTTGTGATATACTTATTTTTGTATTTGTTACTTATTTTTCGAGGAGAAGCAATATATGGTCAGTATTTATATTTGTGATGACGATAAAATATTCAGGCAAAAACTATATGACAATTTAAAGGCAAAATGCGAAAAAATCGGAATTGACTTCACACTTTCGCTCATATCCACTTTTGAAGAATTAAAGGAAAATTCAAGCAAAATAGATATATTATTTCTTGACGTTTTATTCGGCGATATCAATACAATTAATAAAATCATCAAAGAGGATATTGCCGTTACCTTTGAGCTTGTTATACTAACGTCATATCCGGGTGAAATCTATAATATTTCAAAAATTTCACCGACATATTATCTTGACAAATTAAGGTCAGATGAAAAAAATCTCTCAAATGCGCTGAATAAATGTATTCAAAATCTTGAAAACAGACGAAAGCAGAAAATAATAATTGAACACGAAAAAATAAGCGAAACAATCGATTTAAACGACGTTACTTATATCGAAGCGCAAAATAAAGCAAGTGTTTTGTATTTTAATGACGGAAAAAGCATAACGGCAAATATCAAGTTTTCGGATTTGCTTTCAAAATGCAGTATTAATTTTCAACAATGCAGCAGAAGTTTTGCGGTCAATTTTGATTACGTTTTAGGCTTCAAATGGCACAAATATATATTACTAAACGGCGAGCAAATAACAATTTCAAGAAGTAATTACAAGACGCTGACAGAAAATTACAAAAAATATTTGGAAATATAGCATAAATATCATTTAGTTTGAAAGGCTGCGATAATAAATGGGACAGATAATAGATTTAAGTCACTTTTCAATTTGGCTTTTAATTCTTTCAATTTGCAAAGGCTTTGCTCTTTTCACGATTATTCACACACTTTATAAAGATAAATTCAATTCCTTTATAACGCTTATAACAACGCTTATATCAATTTCTGCTTGGAACTTAGTCAACCAATATTCCAAACTTTTAGCTGAGAAAGCGGATAACAGTGCTTTTGTAATATTAAGCTACGTATCGCTGATTTTATTTATATTTGCCGTCTTTGCAATAAGCATTGATACAAAAACAAAAAACAAAATTACAGGCTCGCTTTTGATATTTGGTTTGTATATTTTTATTTGGATTGGCAGCAGTGCAATTTTGAGTTTTATTTGGAGCAAAGTCGGATATCAGGATTTAATTGATAATCTTCCGACCTACAAATCAACAATAGCGCTCACCCTTTCAAATGCGCTGACATATCTTTTCGGCGGATATATTGTATCGTTTTTCCTAAGGCTTTCCAAAATCAAAGCAAGTGATTTTAAAACAAAATATCTTTATTTTTATATTTTTCCTGTAACCAATATTTTACCGCTAATCATTTGTGCGTCAACAAAGGCGTTTTGGGAAGAAAGCAACGGCGATTTACTTTATCAAAACATTATAATTTGCATCACCTTTATAGTTGTCGCTATAATCGATTTTGCGACTATATTTGTTGTTGACTCAATAAGAAAAACAGACGATAAAAATGCCGAGCTTTTAATATTATCGACTAAAAATGAAATTGAATATCAAAGCCTTGAATTAATCAAAGCCGAAAGAGAAGGACTAAGACACATCAAGCACGACATTAAAAATATACACCTAACTGTTAAAGAGCTTATTTTGTCCGGCAATAACGAGCAAGCACTTGACATTTTAAATCAATCAAATGATGAACTCACTGAAATTGACGGCTTAAGGCTTTGCGGCAATGATATTATAAACACTGTTTTTTACATAAAATCAAAGGAAGCCAAGGCTGAAAATATTGAGCTTAATGTTGAAGTTGACATTCAAAATAACGTTAAAATTAAAAATATCGACCTTGCAAGAATACTTTTAAACCTTTGCGACAATGCGATTAATGCCACAAAGGAATGTAATAAAAAAGAAATTTATTTTTCAATAACTGCAAGTGATAAGATTATTAAAATCGACACAAAAAATCCGTTTATAAACAGAAAAAAAGTAATTCAAGAAGGCCACGGCAACGGAACAAAAATCATTAAAGAAATTGCCGAAAAGCACGGCGGCGATTACAAAGCAAGCAGCGAAAACGGTATTTATACAACTCACACAACACTAAGAAACGTAAAAGCAAATATATAAACAGAAAGACGGGCTGATTTGCCCGTCTTTTTTATCGCAAATATTTTGGGCATTTTAATCGCAAATAATTTGAGCATTGCTTCCGATTGTTCTGTCCTTAGTGATAACTATTTTATTATCTATCCTGTCACATAGCGCATCAACGTGTGAAATTATGCCGACAAGGCGATTGCCCTGAGAAAGAGAGGTAAGCGCAGAAAGAGCACGGTCAAGTGCTTCGCCGTCAAGAGAGCCAAAGCCCTCATCAACAAACATCGTATCAAGTTTGATGCCGCCGTTTGAGGATTGAATTTCATCAGAAAGACCGAGTGCAAGGCAGAGAGATGCCATAAACGATTCGCCGCCCGACAAGGTGCTGACACTTCTTGACGAGCCATTAAAATGGTCAATAACATCAAGTGCCAAGCCTTCATTTTTCTTAAGTGTTTCGGCATCGCTCCTGCGCACCAATTCATATTGACCGTCACTCATAGTCAAAAGCCTGATATTTGCTTTTCTTATAATTGAGTCAAAATACGTCATTTGAACAAAGGTTTCAAGTGTAATTTTCTCCTTGCCCGATATATCGCCGTTAGCCGTTTCGCTAAGCGCTTTAAGCCAAACATATTTATCATCATATCCTTTTAGGATATCCCTTTTTTCAGAAATATTATCTACAAGTAATTTATTGCTTTCAATGCGGGAATAAAGCGATTTTGCCGTTTTATCAACGTCTTTTTTATACTCATTAAGTTTTAATGACTTTTCATTAAGAGAGGCTAAATCAATTTCCTTAAATTCTTTAAATGCATTTTCAAGGCTTGCTTTTGTACCCTTTTGCGTGTCATATTTTGATTTAATATCGTCAAAAGCATTTTTGTTTTTTTCAATGGCATTTTTGATATCACTTGAAAGATTGGTATATTCCTTCAGCTTATCTTTAGCAAGGTCGGCACTTTCAAAATCAAGTTCGCTTTTAATGGAGGTTACACGCTTTGTATTTTCCGAAATAAAAGCTTCATCACTTGCCTTTTGGGTATTGAGCGTTGATATTTTATCTGAAAGAGATTTTTGTTTTTCCTGAATTTTTGGAATTTCCTTATCTAATTTTTTATAAAGATTAAGCTTTTCATTTGCTGTTTTAAGCAAAGCTAAAGTACAGTCATACTCTTTCTTTAAAGCATTAATGTTGCTGTTATAATTGTCAAAAACATTGTCGTCTGTGCCGAAAAGCTTTTTAGCTGCAGACTTTACATTAGCAGCAATTTCATCAAATTTTGACTTAAGCGCAGACGCAGTATCCCTTGCTTTATCGGCTTTTTCCTGCGCTTTTTTAACAAGGCTTTGCGCCGATTCAACGTCTGCTTGGCTCGGTGCATTTTCACTTTTTCTTGCCAAATTCGGGTGCGAAGTTGAACCGCAAACAGGGCAAGGCTCACCGTCTTTTAACTCATCTGCGATTATACCCGCCTGCTCGTTGAAAAAGGCAATATATATTTGATTATATTCATTTTCCAATGCGCCGTATTCATCTAAAGCGGATTTTGCAAAAGACTGTGCGTTTTTAAGACTTTTTTGTTCGGTTTTGCACCTGTCAATTTCGGTTTTAAGTTCTTTTAGCGCTTCAGCTTTTTTGCTGATTTCTTCTTTTTGAACAGTCAGCTTTTGCACAAGCAAATCTGCACCCTTGACTTCTTCCAAAGCCTTTGATTTTTCATCAATTTCTTTTTCAAGCAGCGTTATTTCCTGCTGCTTTAGCTTAAGTAAATTATTGCTTTTTTCAAAACTTTGTGTCCTTTCATTTATGCTGTTTTCAAGACTTTTAAGTTCGTCATACTTAGGCATTTTAGAATTAATCAGATTGATTTTTCTCGTTAAATCGTCAAGCCTTTCTCTTTGTGCTTCGGCTGATTTATAAGCTTTTTCGCACTCATTGCGCTTTGTTTTAAATTCTTCAAGCTTGGCAGACGCTTCGGCGTATTCTTTCTTTGTTGCCTCTTGATTTTCGTAAAGTTTAATATTTGAATTTATTTTTTCGATTTCTTCATTAATACTTTCAATGTTTTTTTGAGTTTTTGTATATTCAAGCGTATCCTTATTGATAATCTCGCCTGCAAGTTTTATAACGTCCTCAATAAGCACATCACCGCTCTTTGCCCTTTCAAGTTCAAGAGAAAGCGTGTCGTTTTCATTGCACTTAAGCTGATTGATATACTGCTCAATGCCGCTTTTTTCTTTTTCACGGTTACGTTTAAGTTCATTAAAAAGGCTCGAAAGCTTAATTTCAATATTATGATAAGGCTCGGTTTTAAAAATCTTTCTGAAAATTTTGCTTCGCTCGTTTGTTTCACAATTGAGAAGTTTTCTGAAATCGCCTTGCGCAATCATTGCAATTTGCGAAAATTGATTTTTATTAATGCCGATTATCTCCTCAACCTTAGCACTAACCTCTTTGATTTTCGTTATAACTGAGCCGTCCGGCATAACAAGCTCGGCATTGGCGCTTTGCTTGGTAAAACCCTCTCCCCTTTTATTCGGTCTGGGATATTCCGGATTGCGGTTAATTTTATAAATTTCGTTATTATATTCAAATTCAAGCTCTACAAAGGTTGGTGTATCTGCACTTGCATATTTTGAGCGAAGAGTAGTATTTTCCCTGTAATTCCCGCTTGCCTCGCCATAAAGCGCATAAGAAATCGCATCAAAAACAGTCGTTTTGCCTGCGCCCGTATCGCCCGTGATAAGATATATTCCGCTCTTTCCGAGTTTTTGCATATCAAGGGTGACTTCACCTGCATACGGGCCAAATGCCGACATTGTAATTTTTAAAGGTCTCATTGCTCTGCCTCCCAAACATTTTCAATAACGCCTTGCAAAAACTCGCTTTGTTCCTTGCTCATATCACTGCCGTTTTGCTTAAAATAAAGTTCGCCGAAAATTTCCGTCGGTGATTTTTCCTTAACATTTTCCACACTTTCAACTGTAAGCGCACTTCTCGTTCGGGTGTTGTTATAATCAAGCTTCATAATATTTGTATAAACGCACCTAAGCTTTGAAAGTGCGTCAACAACATCGTTTTCGTCAGTCAAAGTGATATGATAATAGTCCTCTTTATGATTTAATTTTTCATAATAATCTCTACTCATAAGTTCGACATAGCTGCCTTCAATTTCAACCAAATCACGCTTGGGAATAAGCGGAATAAGCTTTATTTGAACATTTCCCTTTTCGCCCATTTCAACAACCGTAACGCTTTTCTTATGCCTACATTCCGAAAATGAATATTTAAGCGGAGTACCCGAATATCTGACAGTATCTCTTATAAGCTTTTGCGGTGAATGAATATGCCCGAGTGCGACATAATCGAATTTATCATAAACTGCGACATCAACATTATCCGTACCGCCTAAACTGATTTCTTCGCTGTCGCACTTGATTGCACCCGTAACAAATTGATGGGAGATAATAATATTTCTCTTGCTTTCGTCAACGTCCATTTTGGAAATTGCCGCAGCAATTGCATCGGTATATCCGTTTATTTCCTCATCAGGAAAAGCCTGCCTTACATTAACAGGTTTAATAAACGGAAGCATAAATATATTCACTTCTCCCCACTCGTCTTTAAGCGTATGCTTTTGAATAGTGCCGTCATAAACGGGAGAGATAAAAATATTTGCCCTTTCCATAATTCTTGAGCCGAATGAAAGTCGCTCGGCGCTGTCGTGATTGCCACTGATAATAAAAGTGGAAAGGGGCATATCTGAAAGCCTGAAAATAAACTCATCAAGCATTTTGACCGCCTCGCCGGACGGTTGAGATTTATCGTAAACATCGCCTGCGATAAGCACTGCGTCAGGCTTTTCCTGCTCGATTATTTCAAGAATTTTAAGTAAAATATATCTTTGCTCCTCAAGCATTGAAAACTCGTTTACTCGCTTGCCGATATGCAAATCCGAAAGATGAATAAATTTCATATCATTACCCCGTTTAAATTGATAATTTAATTATATATCAAATCAATATAAAAGTCGAACATAATTTTTAAACCGACGATATTCACTTTTTATAGTACAAAATAATAAAAAATGTAAATACGCTTGCAATAATATATAAAAATAAGTATTATATAACAAATGACACAAAATTCACTTTTTTAAAGGAGAATGGCTATGAATACATTTCTTTTTGAAAATGAAGAAGAAAAAAAGTATGCTCTTGCCTGCCTTGCATTCTCTAAATCACTCAATCTGATTGATGACGACAGCCTTGAGGGAGTAAAAAAGAGATGTGACGCTGAAAACGAAAAAAGAAAAGCACAGCTTGAAAACGGTGAAACCGTATACGGTCTTACTCATTTTTCATATCTGGCTTTTCTTAATTTTGAGCTTACAAGATTAAAGCTCGACTTTGTAGGCGAAAGCGAAAAGGTAAAAAAAGCATATAATTTTACTGAAATCACAAGAAAGCAAATGAAAGCTTATTATAAGGAAAACAAGGACCTTTTCACAAGGTACAACAATGACCGATTTTTCTTTTTTGAAGTTAAAACGGTTATTTATAAAAAGATAAGGGAGGCGCAGTACGATGAAGAAATCAACAACATACTTTGTAAGCTCGCTTAACGGCAATGACGAAAATGACGGTTTAAGCGAAAGCACTGCGTTTAAAAGCCTTAATAAAGTTAACGAGATTGAGCTTGTGCCCGGTGACAAGGTATTCCTTTTAAAAGGTTCTGTTTTTGAAAATGAATTTTTACATTTGAAAAACTGCGGCGACATAAACGCTGATATGATTGAAATTACGTCCTACGGCGACAACGGCGATTTGCCGAAAATCAACACTAACGGCAAAGGCGTTTGGTATCAGGACTACGGCAATGAACTCGACTTTGGCGGTCACGTATATAAAGGCAACGTTTCTTCAGCAATTCTTCTTTATGACGTCGAAAATATACTTATTAAAGATATCGAAATAACAAATAAAGAAAAATTCAAAGATATGGAAAGCTACTGTGCCGCAGACAAGATGGACAGAACAGGCGTTGCCGCAGTTGCAAAAAACAGAGGCACACTTCATTCAATCACACTCGATAACCTTTTTATCCACGATATAAACGGCAATGTTTACAACAAGCATATGAACAACGGCGGTATTTATATGACCTGTTTTAAGCCTGATGATGAAGAAAAAACAGGTGTTGCAAGATATGACGGAGTAACAGTCGAAAACTGCTTTGTTAAAAATGTCAGCCGTTGGGGCATTGCAGTCGGCTATTCATACCGCCACAAGGATTTTGCAACCAAAGAGCTTAGTGAGGAAACATTCAAGAAATACGGCAATGAAAACATTACACTTAAAAACAACTATGTTAAATTTGCCGGCGGTGATGCTATAACTCCTATGTACGCTTTAAATCCTTTAGTTGAGCATAATGTTGCGGACTCCTGTGCAACTGAAATGAACGACAGATATTATAAATATCCAAAAAAGCGTGCAGGCAAGGTTGCCGCAGCGATTTGGCCGTGGAAATGCAAGAATGCACTTTTAAGATATAATGACGTTGTTGATACAAAGCTTAATCAAGACGGTATGGCTTATGATGCAGACTCAGGTGACGGCACAAAATATGAATACAACTACTCAAGGCTTAACGAAGGCGGCTGTATGATGTTTTGCTTGCAGGAGGCAGTACACAACACATTTGAAAACAATTTAAGCTTCGATGACTTAAGCGGAACAATGACACCGGCAAGCAATCCCGACGCTTATGTTGCAAACAATACATTTTATGTAAGAGATGGCGTTCCTTTTGTAAGAAAGAGAATGCACGGCAAAATGACACTTAAAAACAATAAAATAATCAAAATCAAAAAATAACAATTCGGAGGTAAAATATGGCAAAAAGCAAAGGCAGAGTAACAATTCCGACAGATATGGACGTTGTCAAAGAAACTCTTGAAATAATGAACGAATGGGGTGCAGACGCAATACGTGACTGCGACGGAACCGAATTTCCGCAAGAACTTCGTGACACAGGAGCAAAGGTTTATGCAACCTATTACACAACAAGAAAGGACAATGCTTGGGCAAAGGCAAATCCCGATGAAATTCAGCAGATGTATATTATGACTAAATTTCACACTGCCACAAGCGACACCCTTTCAATTCATCTTATGGATAATCTTTATCCCGATATGCTTAAAGTAAATAACCGTGACGATATCACAAGATGGTGGGAGGTTATTGACAGAACTACGGGTGAGGTAGTTGCACCGACTTCTTGGGATTATGACGAGAAAAGCGGCAACGTTACTATTAATAACTGTACTCCTTTCCATGAATATACGGTTAGTTTTCTTGCTTATATTATGTGGGACCCGGTACATATGTATAATGCGGTGGTAAATAAATGGAACGTTGAGCCGCAGATAACATTTGACGTTCGTCAGCCGAAAACAAGAGCACATTCGCTTGAAAGGCTGCGCAAATTTCTTGACACTCACGAGTATGTTGACGTTGTAAGATTTACAACATTTTTCCATCAGTTCACATTGATTTTTGATGAGCTTGCAAGGGAGAAGTTTGTTGATTGGTTCGGCTACAGCGCATCGGTAAGCCCATATATTCTTGAGCAGTTTGAAAAAGAGGTCGGCTACAAATTCCGCCCCGAGTTTATCATTGACCAAGGATATATGAACAATACATACAGAATTCCGTCAAAGGAATTTAAAGATTTTCAGGCTTTCCAAAGAAGAGAAGTTGCTGCACTTGCCAAGGAAATGGTTGACATTGTTCACGAATACGGCAAAGAAGCTATGATGTTTATGGGCGACCATTGGATTGGAATGGAGCCGTTTATGGACGAGTTTGCCTCAATCGGACTTGACGCTGTTGTAGGCAGTGTCGGCAACGGCGCAACGCTTCGTCTTTTCAGCGATATTAAAAATGTTAAATACACAGAAGGCAGATTTTTACCTTACTTCTTCCCTGACGTTTTCTGCGAAGGCGGCGACCCTATCAAGGAGGCAAAGGTCAATTGGGTAACTGCAAGACGTGCTATTTTAAGAAGCCCTATTCAGCGTATCGGATACGGCGGATACCTTAAGCTTGCGCTTCAGTTCCCCGATTTCGTTGAATATATCAAATCTGTTTGTGATGAATTCAGAACTCTTTATGACAACATTCAGGGCGTTACTCCTTATTGTGTAAAGAAAGTTGCAGTCCTCAACTGCTGGGGCAAGATGCGTGCTTGGTCTAACCATATGGTGCACCACGGTCTTTATTACAGGCAAAACTATTCATACTTTGGTGTCATTGAGGCATTGAGCGGTGCCCCGTTTGACGTTTCATTCATCAGCTTTGACGATATTAAAAAAGACAAAAATTTGCTTGATAATTTCGACGTTATCATCAATGTCGGCGATGCAGATACAGCGCAAGGCGGAGGAGAATATTGGGTAGACGAGGAAATCATCACCGCAGTCAAGAAATTTGTTTATAACGGCGGCGGCTTTATCGGTGTCGGCGAGCCGGCTGCTCATCAATGGCAGGGCAAGTTCTTCCAGCTTGACGATATTTTGGGCGTTGAAAGAGAAAACGGACTTACTCTCAACACCCGTCGCTACAACACCGAGGAACACCGCAACCACTTTATTCTTGAGGATACAAACGGCGGCAACGTCGATTTCGGCGAGGGCAAGAAAAATATTGTTGCTCTTGAAGGAACAACAGTTCTTGTTCAAAATGCCACAGAGCTTCCGTTTGCAGTTCGTCACGCTGAAGAGGTTCAAATGGCAGTTAAGCAATTCGGCAAAGGCAGAGGCGTTTACATTAGCGGCCTTCCTTACAGCTTTGAGAACAGCCGTGTACTTTACAGGGCGGTTCTTTGGAGCGCAAATTCTGAAAACGAGCTTCACAAGTGGTATTCAACAAACTACAATGTTGAGGTTCACGCTTATGTTAAAAACGGCAAATATTGCGTAGTAAACAACACTTACGAGCCGCAGGATACAACAGTTTATATCGGCGACGGCTCATCATTTGACCTTCATTTAAATTCAAACGAAATCAAGTGGTACGAAATATAATACAGACGTAAAAAACAGCTTTAGCTCTTAAACATCAAAAAAAGGATTAGACATTCGTAAAACAATACGAATATCTAATCCTTAATTTTTATTGAAATATTAAGATTTATTCATTAACGATAGTTTTTTCAGTTTCTTCAACCTCACTGCCCTTTTTGCTTCTTACATAACTCTTAAACGAATTAACGGCAATAATAAGAGCAAGTGTTATAAGCAATACTGCAACCACAAGCTGAATTACGCTTGCAAAAATTTCCTGACCTGCAACAAGTGATTTAACAAGGCCTACTACACGCTGAATAAGAGCGGTAAATGTTACGCAAAGCATAATAATCATAGGTGGGAAAAGCATTTTATTGCTTCTGCCTGTTACCTTAAGGAATACGCAAAGAGTGATAAGAACAAGTGCACTCAAAAGCTGGTTAGCCGAACCGAAAAGCGGCCAAATTGTTTGATAACCAATCTTTGTAAGAACAAAGCCGCAAGCAAGAGTAAAGATTGTTGAAAAATATGTGTTGCACAAAAGTTTTCTCCAAGGCTTTGCGTTTTTCATATCGTCAACGCTGAACAATTCCTGGAAACTCATTCTGCCTATACGTGCAACCGCATCAAGAGTTGTAAGTGCAAGAGCAGAAACACACATTGTCATAAATACTGTTGAGAAATGAACCGAAAGTCCCATCTTTTCAAAGAAACCTGCAACACCTCTTGAAAAGATTTGGAAAGGAGTACCCTCGGCAGGAATACCATTTTTAGCGGCAGCGCCTGCAACGCAAAGTGCAAGAACAGCAAGCACACTTTCAAGAATCATTGCGCCGTAGCCGACCTTAAGCATATCCTTTTCATTAGCAATTGTTTTAGACGAAGTACCGGATGATACAAGTGAATGGAATCCTGATACGGCACCGCAGGCAACTGTTACAAACAAAATAGGAAACATTGTGCCGAGTTGCTCATTTTTAAAGCCTGTAAATACAGGTAAATTCATTGTCGGATGACCGATGATAAGGCCTAACGCAGCACCTGCAATCATACAAACAAACATAATAGTTGTCATATAGTCACGAGGCTGTTTCATAAGCCAAATCGGCATAATTGCAGCAATAAAAATATATGCAAATACAATATAACTCCAGCCGTCTTTGCCAAGAATGATAGGCACTTTCATTCCTATTGCAAACGAAACTACAATAAATACAACGCCTAATACAAATTCTTTCCAGCCTGAGAAATTAAACTTCTTTTGAATAAGACCGAAAACAACTGCAAAAAGCATAAACATAATTGATACCATACCTGCCGAGCCGTTTGTTGAAGCGGTTGCAAGCTTTGCACCCGTGGCAGCGTCAAATGCGGTGAATGTACCCGAAACCATATCGGCAAATACTGCGATAATCAAAAGTGAGAAAAGCCAACAGAAAAGCAGGAATAGTTTTCTGCCAAGCTTACCGATATACTTTTCAATAAGCATACCCATTGATTTACCCTGATTTTTAACTGATGCGTAAAGTGCACCGAAATCTGTCACAGCACCGAAAAATACACCGCCGATAAGAATCCAAAGCAAAACAGGAAGCCAACCGAACACAGCAGCCTGAATAGCACCTGTTACAGGGCCGGCACCGGCAATAGACGAAAACTGATGTGAAAATACCGTCCAACCGTTAGTCGGAACATAGTCCTTTCCGTCATTATACTTTACGGCAGGAGTTTCGGCTTTAGGGTCAATACCCCATTTTTTAGCAATATGTCTGCCGTACAAGACATAGCCTAAACCGAGAACAACAACAGCAATTAAAACAATTACAAGCGTGTTCATAAATACATCTTCTTTCTTTATTATATTAGCAGTCAAGATGCCCAACAAAAAAATAAACCTTCGCCAAGCAAAAACCGTTTCCGATTTTTTGCAAAGGCGAAGGCATAAACTTCTTATTTTCTTGCGCTTTCGTGTTACCACTTTGCTTGCCGACAAAAAGTCGACCGCTCAACCGTCGTCAAATATCAAAGATATTAACAGCGACTCATATAACGGTGAGAACCGGTTTCAGTTACTCGTTTTATTTCGCTGAAACTGCTTGCAGGTGAGGGCAAAACGTTCCTTGTTGCTGTCTTGCACAACCGACAGCTTTCTGTAAACGGTGTACGCAAAGTCATTTCCTGTTCATTGCATTTGACTGTTTAATTTATGAACTAATGGTAATACCAAAATTTTAATTTGTCAAATGCTTTACGCTAATTTTGTCAACTTGAACAAATAGCAACTTTTATAAAAGTCCTCGTTTGTATATTTTTGAACATTTTGTAAACGAATAATAAACACATAATATACACAAGTCGATTTTATTTTACATTGAATTACGCATTGAAAGATTGATTTTATCGGTAATCATTGCTATAAATTCTGAATTTGTCGGCTTGCCACGTTCCGACTGAATTGTATAACCGAAGTATGATGACAAAACATCAACATCGCCTCTGTCCCAAGCAACCTCAATTGCATGGCGAATTGCTCTTTCAACACGTGAGGAAGTCGTTTTATATTTCTTTGCAACACTTGGATAAAGAATTTTAGTAACAGATGAAAGCATTTCGCTGTCGTCAAGGCAATATTTTATAGCCGTTCTCAAATAATGATAGCCTTTGATATGTGCCGGCACGCCGATTTGCCTCATAATATCTGAAATCACAACATCCATATCCTGTTCAAACATCGCTCTGCCCTTTTGAATTTCAGCCTTATGCTCATTCTTCCATGCAGTTAAGCGAGTAATTCTTTTCGCAACCTGAGCAGGCGAAATCGGCTTTATAAAGAAATAATCTGCTCCCAAAGACATTGTCTGTTTTTCAAGTTCTTCACTACTGATTGTTGACAAAACAGCAATTATCGGCTTTTCAACAGTATGGGTTTGATAGTACTCAAGCACATCGACTGCGTCTTCATTAGTCATAAAAACATCCATCAAAATAACGTCAAACTTCTGCTTTGCTATAGCATCAAACACCTTAGCACCGTCATTCTCCATCGTTGAAACTTCGTAGCCCTACGTTTCCAACTCTTTTTGACACTGTGTGGCAAATTGATTTGAATTATCTGCAATGAGCACTTTTAATTTCTTTTCCATAATAAAAACTCCCTTTTTTTATTTCTTCCACATTTTATCACAAAACAAATCCAATTTCAATAGTTTTTCTCCACTTTTTGTGATTTTTTTTCACGTTTTTACGACCGATTATTATTCTTTTCAAAGTTTTCTTCCTGTTTTCACCCATTTTCGACATTTTTTACATTAATTGTGAAATAAAACAAAATAATAAAAGAGCTATCGGACTTGATGTCTGATAGCTCTTTGCTTTGTTTGTAACAAAGGCAACCACCTGCTATGCAGGTGGAAAAGGAAAAGCTTTAGCGAGGAAAGAAGTGACAAAATAAAAACACCTTGATATATTAGAAGTAGGTTTGCCGACCAAAACTAAAATATCAAGGAGGTCTTAATCGTGAAAGATAAAGACATAAATAGTTTAGACCATACGAGGTGGAGATGTCAATACCATGTTGTGTTTGCACCAAAGTACAGAAGAATGGCAATTTACGGAGAAATCAAGGTAGATATAGGGAAAATATTGAGACAATTATGCAAGCAGAAAGGAATAGAGATAATAGAAGCAGAATTGTGTCAAGACCATGTACATATGCTGATAAGCATACCACCAAAATGTAGTGTGTCACAAATAATGGGATACCTAAAAGGAAAAAGTAGTCTAATGATATTCGACCGACATGCAAATTTGAAATATAAGTATGGGAATCGACATTTTTGGGCAAGAGGATATTTCGTAGATACAGTGGGACGCAACAAAAAGCAAATACAAGAGTACATACGAAATCAATTGACAGAAGATAAAATAGCAGACCAAATAGAATTGAAAGAGTTTGTGGACCCGTTTACGGGTAGCGTGAACAAGTAGGCGAAAAAATAACCCCTTTAGGGGTAGCCTGAAAAAACAATGCGGTCGGCAAACTTTTCAGCGCCCCTTTAGGGGTTGTGTCCGTAAAAAGCCCTTCTAGGGCTTACTCAAGCCTCCGGCTTAGCCGGAGGTCTTGACTTACAATAATTTTATAGATGAAATTAATAATTATATCATCCGGTATAACACCAAACGTATTAAACAATCTCCGGGATATATGAGCCCGGTAGAGTACAGAGATATTTAAAATCTTTATTTTTTACTGTTTTTAATTGCTTCATCAATAAGTTTATTAAGTTGCTTTTCTTGTGATGATGAAGTTATTGCACCAACAATTGGTTGACCTACAATATTTCCGTTTTTATCAACTACATATGTTGTTGGATATGAATAAAGACCTGAAGTAAATTTACCGGCCTCACTCTTTGAATCAAACCAAATATTTTTGTAGGTAATACCTTTTTTAGACAAAACATTCTTAGCATCAGATATAGCAGTCTTGTCACCGTCAAGAGTAAATGAGTTAATACCTATAACGGTACCACCTTTTTCTGCAAGTTCTTTATTAAGCTTTTCCAAATCGCCAAGTTCACCTACACAAGGATTACAAGTAGTAAACCAAAAATTAATAACAGTTACATTGTTAGATGAGAAGATGTCATCACTGTTAACATCATTTCCGTCAAGGTCCTTACCCTTAAAGCTTGGAAACTTAGTAAGTTTGCTTTTGTCACTTACCATACCTGCACTTTCAGCGTCAACACTTTCACCCTCGCTCGGCTTACTGCCACAGCCCGGATATTTTTGTTCTAAAGTTGTGAGTTTATCCTCAATTTTTTTAATTTGATTTGCACCGTCTTTAAGAATTTTCAACTCATCTGCAGTAAACTTATCTTTACCGTTTTCAATAGTATTGAGCAAAAAGTCGCCATAATTTGTTCCGTCTTTAATCATAGAAGTGTCCTTATTTGCTGACATAAACACTTTTTCCCAAAGCTGTGAATTACTTGAAAGAATTTCATTTTCTTTTTGCATAAGCTTTTGATAAAGTGCAGTTGCGTCATCTAAATTGCTTGGTTCACTTTCCATTAAATCTGAAATATCAGCAGTATTATTTGACTGAGATTTGTCGTTATTTTTAGCTGTTGAACAAGCAACAAGGCTAAACATAAGCACTAAAACCATAAGTATAGTTAATATTTTTGATTTTTTCATAATTATTCTTTCTCCGTTGTTATATCTTTTTTGTTATTTGTTTTAATATCTGTTTTATTATTTTCTTTTACAGTGTTGCAAAGATTTTTTTCAGGCATACCAAATCCGTAGTGAAAGCTTAGTGCATCAGTAGGGCAAGCAGTTATACACTTACCACAACGAATACACTCAGTGCTGTTTGGTGTTTTTATTACATCAACATCCATTTTACACGCTCTTGCACATTTGCCGCAAGACACGCATTTATGCTCATCAACCTTTATTCCAAGCAACGACACCTTGTTCATCAATGCATAAAAAGCACCGAGTGGACAAATCCACTTGCAAAACGGACGATAGAAAACCACACTCAGTACAACTACAATAATCAAAATAATAAGCTTTTGAATAAATTTATTTCCTAAAGCCGAGCGTATACCCTCATCAATAGCAGACAATGGAATTGCACCCTCAAGCACACCCTGTGGGCATATATATTTACAAAAGAACGGGTCGCCCATTCCAACATCATTAACCACAAGTACAGGTAGCAATACAACCGTCAACAGCAAGATGATATATTTTAAATATGTTAAAGGCTTTAGTTTTTTTGTTGAAAGCTTTTTACACGGTATTTTATTAAGCAAATCTTGAAGCCAACCAAACGGACACAAAAAGCCACAAATAAATCGACCAAGCAACACGCCAAGCAAAATTAAAAATCCTGTTACATAATAGGAAAACTTAAATTTTGATGAGCCTACAACAGCTTGAAACGAGCCGATTGGACACGCACCCGACGCAGCAGGACAAGAGTAGCAATTTAGCCCCGGTACGCACACAGCCTTGCCATTGCCCTGATATATTCCGCCTTTAAAAAAATTAGGTAAATGAATATTTGTCAAAAGCGTTGCACCTGCCTGAATACAAGTACGAAAACGGCTTACAAGCTTTGAAACATTCTTTTTTCTTTTATCCAATTCCAATACACTCCAAGCATAATCTTATTGCTTTGCTAAGCACAGTGTCTGCCTCACCACGCATTGCTCCATAGCACAGCATAACCACTCCGGCAACAAGGAAACCGATTTGAGATATTGCTTTTTTTACTTTGAACAATTTAACCACTCCCTTCATTTTTCGCCTTATTATATCACGAACGATATAAAATCCTTGTTAAGAAAAAAATTTAACAAAGATTTTATTTTTTTGTGTTATAATCTATAACAAAGATATTTTACCAATAATACAAGTGATAGGAGATATTTATGCATATTTTAGTTGTTGAAGACGAGGTTGCTCTTTGTGACACAATCGTAAGAAGTCTTAAGCGTCTTGCTTACAGTGTTGATTATTGCTATGACGGTCAAAAGGCATTAGATATGCTTAGTGTTGAAAGTTTCGACCTTGTTGTGCTCGATTTAAACCTACCTAATGTTGACGGAATGACAGTATTGAAAACGCTGAGGCAAACAGACATTGACACAAAGGTTTTAATTTTATCGGCCCGTTGTGAGGTTGCAGACAAGGTTTTAGGATTAGATGAAGGTGCAAATGATTATTTAACAAAACCATTTCACTTAGATGAGCTTTCGGCAAGAATACGAAACCTTACCCTTAGAAAGTTCACTCAAAACGATATTGTTTTAAAATGTTCAAATCTTTCATTTAACACAAAAACACGCAAAGCAAATGTAAATGATGAAGAATTATCTTTAACTCGCAAGGAAACAGGAATACTTGAATATCTAATGTTAAATCAAGGCAGACCTGTAAGTCAAGAGGAGTTGATTGAACACGTATGGGACAGCAGTGTTGACAATTTCAGCAACTCAATAAGAGTGCACATTTCATCATTAAGAAAAAAGCTTCGTAATGCATTAGGCTATGACCCTATTCACAACCGTATAAGCGAGGGTTATGTAATGGAGGAGAAAAAATGAAAAAACTTTCTTTGCAATGGCGAATAACCTTAATGACCACAATTTTAATTTGCATAACTTGTGTGCTAATGAATTGTTTAATCGGTTTTTCAGGCAAACGATATATGGATTCAATAGGCAACGGAATATCAGCATATAGTAAAATTGATAAAGGAAAACCGAGTTCATTTAATCCGGAAAATGAAAATCTCGACCGTGAGCTTACCATTATTGTCAGTGGTGCACAAGCTTCATTCAATACTACTAATTGGTACATAACAATTGCCGTAAGCGTACTTGGTGGTATACTTGCATATTTTGTCAGCGGTCGTGCTTTAAAGTCGCTAAAAAGTTTTGCCTCTCAAGTAGAGAATGTACAGCCCAACAATTTGGCAGATATGAAAATAAGCGATGATGTTTTGCCTGAATTCAAACAGTTTTGTCAATCATTTAACAATATGCTTGACCGACTCGACAACGGTTTTACTGCTCAACGGCAATTCACAGGAAATGCAGCGCACGAGTTAAGAACACCACTTGCCTTAACTCAAGCACAAATTGAACTTTTTTCTGTTGAGCACCCAAATATGAGCAACGATACAGCAGAATTTCTTGCACTGCTGCAAGAGCAAAACGAAAGAATGTCACAAATGACAAAAACTCTGCTTGAAATGAGTGAGCTTCGTACAGTTGAGTGCAAAGATACAATAGAAATTGCCCCTATGATTGAAGAAATATTTACCGACCTTGCTCCCCTTGCAGAAAAAAAGAATATTCGTCTTGAATACAACGGCAATGGTATGATGATGGGCAGTGACACCTTAATTTATCGTTTATTATTTAATTTAACTGAAAACGCAATACGCTACAACAGAGAAAACGCTTCTGTAATTATAACTGTTGACGAAAAGAATAATCAGCTTTATATACGAGTTAAAGATAACGGTTATGGTATACCCGAACAGTACAGAGAAAGTATCTTTCAACCATTTTTCCGTGTTGATAAATCTCGTAGCAGAGCATACGGCGGTGTAGGTCTTGGACTATCACTTGTATGGGAAATTGTACTTTTGCACAACGGTACGGTAAAAGCTGAAAAAAGCGACAAAAATGGAACAGTAATGCTTGTAACACTTCCAAAAAAACAAACAAATAATTGATTGTTAAGTTTTATATAAATGTTTTAGATAAATTTGATATAAGTGAAAATTGTTTGCCAACTTCGATTTTGATATTTAGAATATTCTTTGCTCTCTTGTAGGCTCGTATTGCAAACCTATACGGACCTTGTTTGTGTCATTTCTCGGGGCAAAAATCGTGGTAAATATCCCTTTCTAAGCCTTTCAAAAAATCACACAAGGTATTTGTACTAACCTGTGGTTATGTATGAAATTGTAGATTTTGGGTAACAAAAAAGACGAGGTATTTCACTCGCCTTTCTGTTAAACCATTATGCACTAAGCCAATTTAACGCTTTTTCTGTTATCTTTGTATACCACTCAACTTCATTGTCGGCTTTTTCTGCAACTTCCAATGAATAATCGAATAAAGATTTTACTTGTGTCGGATTTGGTTGATAATCAGCTTTATATGAGTCTGTCAGCATCTTTTTAAATGTATTTATGTCAATTGGAACTATTACCGACTTGCCGCCATAAAACGCAATATTCATTTTATGTAACATAAAGAAATGTGCAATACAAGCCTCGTTAATTTTAGGTGCTATGAACAAACAATATGCATCTTTTCCCGTTTCCTTTTTATATTTGGCTAAATGACGGGAAACTGGTTCTGATTCCATTTCATATTGTTTTTGTCCATTGGCAGTAGTAACTTCTACCGTCAATCCATATTCTTCATAATCGCAGAATATATCAGCCATATTTCCTTGTGCTGTTGACATAGGCACACCATTATCATCAAATTTCAAATTAGCCTTTATCGAACCGCCATCAAGCATCGTCATTGCTCTCCAAGTATTCCATTCTAACATCAATGGTATATCCAAGACGTTCTTTTGTTCTATATCATCAAATGTATTCATAATATCATCATACTGCTTATAATCCTTGATATTAACAATCTGTTGATTTAGAATACTTTGCTTCTTATCCTCGATAGCCTCGAATAAACGCTCCTTTTTCTCGTGGAAAGACAATTCACAAATTTGTGAACAGGTCATACTTGTATATTCCGATAATTTCTGTATTAGTACTTCTTCATTATCGGTATACAAGACCGGAAGTGTCGAATTATATAACATTTCCGTATATCTTTCCTCGTCATCAATGAAAACAGGATTTCTATCCACTGTGGATAAAATAAATTCGACATCAGGCATCTTTTCGGCTGCTATGGAAAGAGAACGACCTCTTTGAGATACATTAACAACTCCAGTCGAACGCAAATAGCGGAAACAAGCATCAGTATAATCCCTCATATTACTTGATTTGGTTGAAATGAATTTCTTTATTGATTTTTCGTTAGACTCTCTTGTCTTTATCTGCCCGCTGTTTATTTCTTCATCAAACAAATTCAAAATAATATTTTCTTGGATATTTGCCTTTAACTGCTTATATTTGCCTTGATATTTTACCTTTTCAACACGAAAATCTTCAATCTTTTTCACTATGTCATCGAACATTTTATATGAAGTCATTTGCAAGCCGAATAGCATTACTTCATCGAAACTCAATGTTCCAAAGTGATATATCAATCTAAGAATTTCTAAATATGGTTTTACCCAAAAATCTGTATTTCCCTGCGATGGTTGCGTATGAAATGGGGAAGGAAACTGAAATTTCAGCAACTGTCTAAGTAAAATTTCTTCTTTTCGTTTTGATGTTACAAAAAGTTTTCCAACCTCGGTCAATTCAATCGTTGGATTAAGACTTACGAATCCCAACGCTTTTGGAGCACGATTTATTCTATCTCTCGCACTAAAATCCAAATTATTTTTTGACCCTTTTCCGTTAAAAAAGCCTTCCTGTGATAATAATTCAATAAACCCTACTTGCGTTTGTTTATTCCATTTCTGCCCACTGAAATTATTACCTAATAATTCAATTTCGGGTATCATTTTGAATGGTGTTCTCGGTGATGTTGTGAAGAACAACATTCTGTTATTATTCAAACTTGCCATTATTGCCTCCCGTAATTTGCAACCAAAATGTGCTGTGACTCCGACTTGAAGCGATTTCTAATATTTACAGCATAAGATTTTTCATACTCCGCAACAACCAAATCGCCATAAAGTTCTTCGGTTAGTTGTGTTTTGCCAATAACCATTAAAGCCTTACATTTAAGTTTTCTAAAATCTTCTGCCAATTTTCTGTGTCTTTCCTCGCCAAACCCGTCTTTCATACTTCTGTTACCATAATCACTAAAAACACAATCATATGGCGGATCTAAAAAGATAAAATCATTTTCTTCAGCCATTGCAAATATATCTTCATAACTGTGATTAAATATTTCAGCATTCTCTAATAGTTTATGATGTGCTTCTGTTAAAAGCGAAGTATTGAAGTTTTTATATCTTCCATATGGAACATTAAAATGTCCATTTGAATTATATCGTATCATTCCAGAATAAGCAGTTTTATTGATAAAATAATATATTGTGCCAAAGGAAAATTCCCTATCAGATAATCCGTTATACATATCTCTAATCTTATAATATAATTCCTCGTTGGCATCATCTACTCTATCATTAGGCTTCAATGCCTTGATTTCGTCAAAAGCAGCCCTATTTTTTTTATAAATCGTCTCTATTTCTGACAATTCTTCCTTGATTTGAGAATAGTTATACTTAACATCTTCATAGAAAGTAATCAAATTTGAATTTATATCATTTATAATTGCATTGTGCGGTTCAAGGTAAAAAAACAATGCTCCGCCACCAAAGAAAGGCTCTATATATCTTCCTGTAAATTGAGGAATATAAGGTAATATTTGAGGGATTTCTTTCGACTTTCCGCCTCTATATTTAACTATCGGCTTCATTTTAACCCTCACTTTCTTCGTTTACAAATTCAAAAACATCATTTGGAGAACAGTCAAGTGCAGTACATATTTTTTCCAAATTCTTGAAAGAAATAGTTTGATTTTTTCCCATACTTGCCATTACATTTGTGGTCAAATTTGCTCTTTTAATAACATCTGTTTTCTGCAATCCTTTATCTGCTAATTGTACCCACAACGGTCTATAACTTATTGCCATAACCTCTCCTCCAACTCGTTTCTTTTTATTGTATCATAATTGTATCATATAAATTGACTTTATTCAAGATTATATTGGTTTTTTCTTATCTTTATTTGCATATTACTACAAAGAGAAACAACTTCGACTATACTCACAACTTAATGACTTCTTGAATACTTGACGAAAAAAGAAAACGAAGAATAGCAAAAGAGCTATCGGACTTGATGTCTGATAGCTCTTAATCTTTTGTGAATATTTTATTGTTGCCAAAATGTTGCCATTTTGGGTTGCAAAGCTCTCGAAAGCCTTATAAATAAGGCGTTTTAAATTTATTATCAAGTTGCTACGAAACAGTCCACCGGACTGTTTCTCCCAAATCATAGATTTGGAGCAACGGTCTCGAAATCAACCTTGTTGATTTCTCACTCCCACTCAACAGTTCCCGGAGGTTTGGAGGTGATATCATAAACCACACGATTTATATGTTCTACCTCGTTTGTAATACGATTTGAAACCTTAGCAAGGATATCGTAAGGGATTTTTGCCCAATCGGCGGTCATAAAATCATCGGTCGTTACAGCACGGATTGCAACAAGGTGATCATAAGTTCTGTGGTCACCCATAACGCCGACAGTTTTAACGCAAGGAAGAACGCAGAAGAACTGAGCAAGATTTTTCTCATATCCGTTCTTTGCCATTTCATCTCTAAGAACCCAATCGGCATCTTGAAGCACTTTAATCTTATCGGCAGTAATTTCTCCGATAATTCTTACACCGAGACCCGGACCGGGGAACGGCTGTCTCCATACAAGTTGCTTAGGAATACCAAGCTTTTCGCCTACTGCACGAACCTCATCCTTAAATAAATCTGCAAGTGGCTCAATAATACCGAGAAATTCAACGTCATCAGGTGTATTTACCCTATTATGATGAGTTTTGATAACATCGGCATCGCCTTTACCTGATTCGATACAGTCGGGATAAATAGTGCCTTGTGCAAAATAACCGAGTTCGTCCTGCTTCCTGATTTCGTTCCAGAAAACATTAAAAAATTCAGTACCGATAATTTTTCTCTTCTGCTCAGGGTCAACTACACCTTTAAGCTTTTCAAGGAAAACATCGCCGCAGTTTACTCTTACAAAATTCATATCAAAAAGGCTTGTGAATGTTTTTTCAACAAAGTCGCCTTCGTTTTTACGCATTAAGCCCTGATCAACAAAAACACATGTAAGCTGTTTGCCGACAGCACGTGACAAAAGACCTGCTGCAACGGAAGAATCAACACCGCCTGAAAGACCGAGGATAACCTTTTTATCGCCAATCTGTTCTCTAAGCTTAGCAACGGTATTTTCAATAAAATTATCCATTACCCAATCGCCCTTACAGCCGCAAACTTCATAAAGGAAATTATAAAGCATCTGCGAGCCGAAAACGGAATGAGTAACCTCAGGGTGGAATTGAACGGCATAAATATTTTTCTCAACATTTTGCATAGCTGCGCAAGGGCAGGCATCTGTTGTGCCGATAATCTCAAAGCCCTCAGGAACAGTTGAAATATAGTCCGTATGACTCATCCAAACTACTGATTTTTCATCAACGTCTTTAAAAAGCTTTGACTCTTTTTTAGTAAATTCAATCTTGCCGTATTCACTTTGAGGAGCTGTTTTAACCTCGCCGTCACCCATCCAAGCGATAAGCTGACAGCCGTAGCAAATACCTAAAATAGGTACTCCGATATTTAGTATATCTTTAGTATAGTGCGGAGATGCCATATCGTAAACCGAGTTAGGACCGCCCGTAAAAATAATACCTTTATAATCATTTTTCTTAATAGTTTCAAGGTCGGTTGTATAAGGCAAAATTTCCGCATAAACATGGTGGTCACGCACACGTCTTGCGATAAGCTGATTATACTGCCCGCCGAAATCAAGAACAAGTATTTTTTCCATATTTTCCTCCGTAAAAATTACTTACAGTTTATTATATATTATAAAAAGAGCATTTGCAAGTAATATTGAAAATAATGATAAATAATCATTGCGTCATAATTTTTACGAACTGAAAAAATTAATCAAGAGTAATTGCAATATGCTCGCCGTTTTCCGTATCAATATTAACAATATCCGTCAGTTGTTAAACTACACTGTTTGTTGATTTTTAGCTCAACTGACGGTTGAGTAACAAAAAAGAGCAGGAATCAGGCGCATTGCACAAGGAAATGCCCCCTTACCTGCTCTTTAATAATTATTTAGTTAAGACCTTTTTCGTCAAAATTAAGAATAGTAGAAATAATAACGTCAAAGCCCGTTTTGATAGTTTCAGGAACAAGGCGATCTGCCGTGTCACGGCGGTTATGATAATAATCTGCCGGCCTTGGGTCCATAGCGGCAAGGCACGTTGCGGTAATTCCTGCCTGCGAAAAAGCAGCAGCGTCCGAAGAACCGAAAACGACAGAAGAAAATTCAATGTCATCATGACCTGCGTCCTTTGATGCGTCCATAACCAATTGGCTAAACTGCTGATTATTTTTAACAGTGCCGGTCATATCCTTATTATAAACACGGAGATAGTCACGATCGGTAAGAGTATCTACACACAAAACAACCGTTTCAACGCCGCTGTTTACATATTCGTCATAATGATTTTTTGCCCAACTTTTGCAACCTCTGAGACCTGCTTCTTCGCCGTCTGTAATCATAGCGCAGACCTCTGTATTTTCAAAATCAACACCTGCCATATCAAGCATACGAAGTGCACAGACAGCTGCATAAGTACCTGTAAGGTTATCATTAGCACCCGGAGAAATAGTGTTGAAATCAACAAACATAAACAATGTAACCATACCAAGAGCAGTTACAAAATGGAAAATGTAGCTGTAATTAATCATAAAATCGCCGAAAGTGCCCATATCAACAAAGTTAGCAACAATAGCGATAACGCTCAAAATAAACGAAACGATTGCACCTCCGATTGTCCAGCTCATAAAGATAGCCATAAGAGGTACTTTTTTACCGTAGTAAAGGTGACGCCATTCATAAGCCGCATCAATATGACCGCTGATAACAATTCTTCTTTTAACCTCGCCTCTCGGCTTTCGTACACCCATAAGATTATGAGCCTCAACCTTTTTATAAAGAGGGTCCATAAACTGCTTATAAAGCAAAAATTCCATAACGGTGATAAAAAGACCTACAAAAACGACGCCGCAAACAATACATTGCGCCAAAAGAGGTGTAATAATACTTGTATACATTAAAATTGCACAAGCAACTACTGCCAAGAAAATGACAACAGATACAAGCTTTGTAAAATGGAGAAATGCCTTGGGAGCCATTTTATAGCTTTCAAACTCTGTACCGTCGCAGAAAGTATCCATTTCTTTTTTAATATGCTTTTGAGCCGCATAGCAATTCTCGTTGCCCGACTCACGAGGTCCGTATTTTTTTATTACGTTTGTAATTTCCTTAACGGTATAATCAACATTTTCTTTGATTACTGCCTGAGGAAAATCAGAAAATTTCATTTACTTTTCTCCTTGCTCAATATATTTTTTGTTAAGCTTAACCTCAAGATGAGTATCGCCCATACTGAACTCTTTTCTAATCTTTGATTTTAAGAGCCATTTTTTAGGCATAGCCACACTGTTTACCGCATAGCTCATACCAAAATATTCAAAATACGGCTTGAAATTTTCCATTCTTGCCATAAATGAATCAAATTCTTTCTTGCTTTCAGGCGACCAAGCCACCTCGGCAAGCGCTTGAGTTCTCGGATACATAAATACTTCTAACTTTTCGGGACAATCTGTCCACTCTGTCCAGTTTTCTGCCTCTATTCCGAGAATGTTTTTTTCACTTTCGGGTTTAATTCCGAAATTTTTATAGTTGTAATTATATGTGTTTTTAAGAGAGTATTGAGCATACGTCATATCAAAATAGAAAGACTGATGATTAGACAAGATTACGCTGTTGCCGTTATTTGCCCAATCTCTTGCTCTTGAATCCTTTTTCGGAGTCCAATATTGGCATATTACGGATTTATCAAGGCTTTTTGCCTTTAAAACCTCGTTCCAACCGATAAGCCTCTTGCCCTTTGCCTTGACAAACGCAAGAATTTCATTATTAAGCCAGCCTTGCAAATCTTCCTCGTCCTTAAGGTTGTTATCCTTAATCCTCTTTTGACAGCAAGGGCATTTTTTCCACTCCGATTTCGGTGCTTCGTCACCGCCGATATGAAAATAAGGTGCAGGGAAAAGCGAGCAAACCTCATCAATAACGTTTTTAACAAAATCAACCGTTTTATTCTTGCCGGGGCAAATAGGCCTGTTCCAATCAAATTGTCTAAGCTTTCTTTGAGGAATTGCGCCGCCAAAGTATCCGGGCACATCCCTGTTAATTTCACGGCACGCAAGCCAAGGATAAGCGGCAATAGCAGCGGCACAGTGAGCCGGAAAATCAATTTCAGGCACCACCATTATTCCACGTTTTGCAGCATAATCAACAATTTCCTTAATATCATCCTGAGTATAAAAACCCGAATATTCCTCATTTATAATATCTGTACTGCCCCAACCGTGAATTTGAGTATATGCTCTTTTTGAGCCAATCTCGGTAAGAAGCGGATATTTTTTAATTTCAATTCTCCAGCCCTGATCGTCAGTCAAATGCCAATGGAAAACGTTAAGCTTTAACATAAACATCATATCAAGCATTTTTTTAACATATTCCTTGCCGAAGAAATGGCGGCTTTCATCAAGCTGAACGCCTCTCCAAGAAAATCTCGGCTTATCATTAATAATGCAACAAGGAATTTCTTTTGAACCAAGCTCAAATTTACCAATCTGACGGAGAGTTTGAAGCGCATAATAAGCGCCTGTTTCACTTGAAGCCTTGATTGAAATTAAATCGGGTGTAACCTCCAACTTATATTCCTCTTTATCAAGCGAAGAGTCCTTTTTTATAACAAGTTTGCCGTCCTGAGCTTTTTCAAGCTTTAAAAGTTTTAAATCAAAATCGGAATTCACCTTAAGCTGTTCGTCTATCGCAAACACGCCGCTCTTTTCCTGAGCATAGTATGCAAGCGGTATTAACTGCAACATAAAATTACCTCACTAATATACATTTTGTTTTACCACAACATTTTACATTTTACCATAATATAACATAAAACTCAACTGTTTAAAGATTTTGTAAATTATTAGTAACAATTAAAGTGCGAGAAAATCGGAAATTTGGCTTAATTTATCCAAAACAGGCGCATTTGTTTTTTCAAGAACACTTCTATCCTGATGGCCGCAGGAAACAAGTACGCAATCGCAGGAAATACTTTGCGAAACTTCATAATCGTGAACGGTATCTCCGATAAAAAGGACATCGTTTTTATCTATTTTGTTATCATCAAACCACTTTTTCGCAAGACTTGATTTGCTCACCGCCAAATCGTCATCTATGCCCAATACAGCATCAAAATAATCTTTGACTTTAAATTTCTCCACCTGATTTAAAAGTCTGTTTTTCTCGCAGGCTGAAACAATGATTTGCTTACATCCCCTATTTTTAAGGAGTTTAAGAATCGGCAGCGTTTCATCATTAAGCTTTGACGTAAATTGCAAAGAAGTATAAACCTCAACATATATTTTAGCCAAGTCCTCAAATTTATCCCTTGAAAAATCAAAGCCTGCCTTTTGATAATATTCACTTACGGGGAACGTAAATATTTTCTTATATAAATCAAGGTCAATTCTGTTTTTATATCCTGTTTTTTCAAGCATTTTGTTCATTGTGTAAACACTGATTTCAACATCGTCAAAAAGCGTGCCGTTCCAATCCCAAATTACGTATTTATATTTCATAGCTTATTCTTTATTGTTATTGGCGCCGAAAATATCGGCAACCTCGGTTATTGATATGTATGCTTTAACTGCTAAAACGGCTTGAACTGATGTTCATGCCGTTTTAGCGTGTAGAAAAAATCCAATTACAAATTTCTACACGCTGTCAGACTTCAAGAAAATGAGATAAATTTCGTATTTTGCGAGCGGGTGCTGTACATTGGTACTGCCCCCGAGCAAAAGACGGAAAGTGCCAAAAGTGGCTTGCACGTAGTGTACAAGCCACTTTTCTATAGATGTATTTTTGATTTTATTTTGGCAAGATCAAGCCCTTGCCCTATGTCATTACTTTATGATAATTTAAGCACGGCACGGTTTAGCCACTTTATTGACAGTCTGAAACGGCTTGGACCGATGTTCAAGCCGTTTTAGCACATTTATATGCCCGACGTATTAAATTTTATTATTCACCCGAACTGTTGCTTTGAGATGAGCTGTCACCTTTTGACTCCATAAGCTTGCACTCAACCGTACTTGTCTTAATACTGTTATTTTCAATTCTTGCAATGGTAAGCTTAACTGTATCACCCGGCTTTGAGTCAGCCAAAACCGAAGTTAAAACATCGGTTGATGTCATAGTTTTGCCGTTAATTGCAACAATCATATCGTACTGTTTAACATCCTTACTTGCAAGGTCTGATGAGCCGTCAACAGAATTAATTACCATTGTGCCCTGTGCATTTTTATAGCCTTTTTCCTCAAGTGCCGAAAGGATAGCGGAATAATTGCTGTATTTAGTAAGAGGAAGATAAGTAATTCCAAGCTTAGCTCTGCCCTCTACATAGCCGGACTTAATCAAACTGTTAGCAGTTGCAATAGCAGTATCCGACGGAACTGCAAAGCCCATTCCCTCATATTCGGTAGCGGCAATCTTTGAAGAATTTACACCGATAACCTGACCTTGCATATTGAACAATGCGCCGCCGCTGTTACCGGGGTTAATTGCTGCATCAACCTGTATACATTTATTATCATAGCCTATATTTGATGAAATCGGTCTGTCAAGTGCTGAAATATAGCCGCTTGTAAGCGAATTCATAAATTCAAGACCGCCCGGACATCCGATAGCAATTACCTGCTCACCGACTGCGAGATTATCGCTGTTTGCAAATTCAGCAACCTGCAAGCCTGTTGCATCAATAGAAAGAACTCCGATATCGGTCTGGCTGTCGTATGCAACCATTGAAGCGTCATATTCTTTCTTGTTATTAAGAGTTACTGTAAATTTAGTGCCTTCGCTGATAACGTGAGCACAAGTAAGGATATATGTTTTGCCGTTTTTCTCCGACATAATAATACCTGAGCCTTCGCCTGACTTTTCAGGGTCTGAGTTACTTGAATTATTGCCGTCGTTATTGCCGTAATTATAGAAATAATTATATGAAGCCTGCTTCTCACTGTAAACGGTGATACCGACGCAGGAATCCATAACTTTTTTAGCAACACCTGCAACGGTAAGATTGCCGCTGCTGTCCTTTGTTTGAACACTGTTACTGTCGTTTGTTTTAACATCGCTGCCTGAATCCTGAGATTGAGAGGTTGAACTGTTATTTTGTGAATTTTTACTGTTGTCAATTACACCCGTTGTTGAAAGAACAATACCGACTGCTGCAACGAATGCGCAGATAACAAGGATAATTGCAACTATTTTGCCGGCACTGGGTTTTTTCTTAGGCGGCTTTGGCGAATTGCCGTTTTCTGCGTTTTGCTTATTATCATTTTGCGGCGATTGATAATAGTTGCCGTTACCGTTTGAATAATTTGATGCGTTTGAATAGCTTTCTTGATTTTCCTGTGCTTTGCCTGCGTAGGAATAGTGATAGGTTGTGTTATTGTCAGCCTGCTCATTTTGAGGAGGGGTATAATATGTTTGCCCTTCGTTTTGATTTGGCTGATAATAATCCGGTCTTTCCTGACCGCCGGTTTTTTCATTATCAAAATCGCTCATTATTGTTTGTCTCCTTTTTTATAGACAGGTTTATACTCCTTTGGCAGCTTAAACACAAATTCAGCCGTATTTTCGTCCTCACTTTGCGCATAAATTGTGCCGCTGTGCATTTCAACCATCATCTTTACTATATATAAACCTAATCCTGCACCTTTAGCATCAAGTCCACGTGATTTATCAACCTTGTAAAATCTTTGGAACACCTTTGAAAGTTCTTCCTTTTGAATACCTATACCGCTATTTTTGATGTGCACCTCAACGTTTTTGTCATCTTCATTCATAGAGACGTTAATATATCCGCCCTCATTTGTGAATTTAACAGCGTTGTCAAAAATATTATAGATAACCTGATAAATCATATCCCTATCCGCCGTGATAAAGGTAGGGTTTAAATTTTCAAGACCTTCAATTTCAATATGCTTTTCCTCTATTTTTTGCTCAAAAGTCAAAAGTATATGAATAATTTGGTCTGAAATATCATATTTTTGCGGTTTCATCTCAAAACTGCCCGATTCAATCTTGCTCATATTAAGCATAGTTACAACAAGTCGGGTAAGACGTTTGATTTCACCGCTTACAATTTCAAGATAATAATTTGCCTTTTCCTTCGGAATTGTTCCGTCAAGAATACCGTCAATAAAACCTCCGATTGAAGTCATCGGAGTCCTAAGCTCATGTGATACGTTAGACACAAAACTTCGTCTCGACGACTCAAGCGTATCAAGTGCGTCTGCCATATCATTAAAAGCTTTGCCGAGTTCTGCAAGCTCGTCGCAGCCGTCAACTTTAACTCTGTATGAAAAATCGCCTATTGCAAATTGCTTTGCCGCCTTACTCATATCACGAAGCGGCTGAACAAAGCTTCGTGTAAGCCTCCAAATACATAAGAAGCCCAAAACAAGGCAAAATACAGCACTTAACATAAACATTTTAAATACTTCATGAACAAGTGAAACGGCACTTGTTGCGCTTGTTGCAAAAACAGAGCCGATAATCTGATTTGAGCTGTAAATCGGGCAACCGACAATAAACGAACGTTGACCGCTTATTACCCCGCTGCCGACATAACTGCTCTCATACACCTGCTGAAGTATCGAATCGCTTATATTATAGTCGGTATGAAACGAGCATTTGCCGAGTTTTCCGAAAAAAGGAAGCGAATCTGCCCTTTCCTTACACAAAATTATATTCCCCTCGGTGTCGCAAACAAAAATATCAGCGTCAACCGAATTGGATACAATCTTGATTGCACGGCATATCATTTCTTTCTCGTTTGAATAAGTATCATTCATATCCGCAACAAGGAGATTGGAACTTACACTGTTGGCAATAGACTGTGCATTCTCCATAAGCAAATCTGTAGTCTGTTTTTGAGTGTACGCACCCACAAGAGCGGTAAGCGTCGTACCCAAAACAGTAAGCACAATAAGCATTATTGCCGAAAACAACAAAAAGTATTTAGCAAAAATATTATCCTTCAAATTCTTTTTTTGAGGTAAATGTATTTTTGTCATTATTTATACCTTTATTATATACTTACTGCCGGAAAATCTTCCGGCAGTTTGATTATTCCTTTGTTTCGAACTTGTAGCCTACTCCCCAAACGGTTTTAAGCGACCATTTGTCTGACACGCCCTCAAGCTTTTCACGAAGCCTTTTAACGTGAACGTCAACCGTTCTTGAATCGCCGTAATAATCAAAGCCCCAAACCTCGTCAAGAAGCTGGTCACGGGTATAAACCCTATTAGGATTTGATGCAAAATGATAAATAAGTTCAAGCTCTTTAGGAGGAGTATCAACAGGTACGCCCTTAACCTTAAGCTCATAATTAACTATATTGATTTCAAGATTATCATATTTTACGATTTTCTTTGAATTTTCCTCAGCGTCATTACTGCCGCTTGCTCTTCTCAACACAGCCTTAACTCTTGCCATTACTTCCTTAGCGTCAAAAGGTTTTGTAACATAGTCGTCTGCGCCAAGTTCAAGACCGAGAACCTTATCAAAAGTTTCACCCTTAGCGGTAAGCATAATGATAGGAGTATTAGATGTTTTTCTTATTTCACGGCAAACCTGCCAACCGTCCATTTTCGGAAGCATAATATCAAGAAGCACAAGTTCAGGTGCTTTAGACTGAAACATTTCAACTGCTTCCTGTCCGTCATTAGCAACGAAAACCGTGTAGCCGTCATTTTCCAAGTAAAGCTTTAAAAGTTCGCAAATGTTGCGGTCGTCGTCAACAACCAAAATTTTTGTTCCCATAATGTTTCTCCTTTGATTTGTTAATATCATTTTATCACCGCTTAGTGATAATTTTTTGTAGTTTTAATTAACATTTTATAAAATTTATAAATATTTTTTGAATGAAAATTATTGGTAATATTAATTAATCGGCGTGTAGAACAGTCAAATTACAAATTTCTACACGCTGGAAGACTTCGAGAAAGTGAGATAAATTTCGTATTTTGCGAGTGGGTGCTGTACGTGGGTACTGCCCCCGAGCAAAAGACGAAAAGCGCCAAAAATGGCAAGGACTCGATGTCATTGGCATTTTTCCAATCCCTCTGAGTGCAACAAGTTGCACCCACCTCCCTTTACACAAGGGAGGCAAATAGGTTTATTTATTTTATTCGGCGCGGTTTAGCCGCTTTATCGATAGTCTAATTACCATTCTTTTCCACGCTTTATACAGCCCTCAACATGGTCGATAAACTGCTTTGCACCTCTCGGCGAACGTCCGCCTCTCCTTGTTGCCCACTGGTCAGCTTTGAAAAGAAGTTTATCAACGTCAACGCCGTGCTCTTCAAAATGCCTGTCAAAAGCAAGTTTTTCAACAATATCAAGATATTCCTTTTTATCGGGATTAAGAAATGTGATTGTAAGACCGAAGCGGTCGGAAAGGGAAAGCTGTTCTTGCATAGTATCTCCCTTATTAACATCATTTTCCCTGTCAGAGAAATTTTCCTTAATCAAATGACGTCTGTTAGACGTTGCATATATAATAGTATTCGGCTGTTTGCCCGAAAGCGAGCCTTCAAGAGCCGCCTTAAGTTCGCTAAACGAGGTATCGTTAGAGTCGAAACTTAAATCATCAATATAAATTATGAATTTCATTGGTGAATCGGCAATTTGCTCACGAATAAGCGAAAGGTCGGCAACAGCACTCTTAGGAATTTCAATCATACGAAGTCCCTTTTGCCAATACTCATTCAAAATTGCGTGAACTGTTGAGCTTTTGCCCGTTCCCCTGTCACCGTAAAGCAAAACGTTATTAGCCGGATGACCTGCGATAAAGCTTTCGGTATTATCAATAACCTTATTTCTTTGAAGTTCGTAATTTTTCAAATCTGTAAGACGGATAGGATCAATGGAATTAACCGGAGTGATTTCCTCATCTCTCCAAGTAAATGCAATATTTTTGGCATAAATACCGTAGCCGTTTTCTCTGTGATACTTAATAAGTTCATCAAGTTGCCTGTCCCAATGAGAATCTAACGGAGCAAGCGGCTTGCCTACCTCCCAGCCCGGTAAAGTCAAAAGGATTTCCTTAATATCCTCATCATCAATATCTGCCAAAATATCCTGTGCGGTAAGAGAAGCGATTTCTTCAAGCTTTGCAAGGTCGCTTTTAACCGCATTTATGACTGCGATTGAAAGTTCATTTACCTTTCCTGCGCATGCCGCTTTAGTGAAAATATTGTCATTAGTTAAAATCAAGCGTGAAATATGCCTTTTAAGCGATTCGCTTTTTGCAAGCTCCTTAAAAAAGTAACTTTGAAGTGCTACCGTGTCTTCTTCATCGTCGCAAAGCAAATCATATAAAGCAGAGAAAACGTCATCATCCTCAAAATCGTAAATGCAAAGCGATTCAATATAATATTTAAGTCTTGTTACCTTATTCATCTTCAACACCTCCAAGACCGATATTTTTAGGTAATATATTTTATATACTAATAATATAGCAATTGTTCACAATTTACAAGTAATATAGTTAAAATCGTTGATTTTAACAAATAAACGCAGACCTAAAAGGAATTTTTGTTGTAAGATGTCCGACAACGTATTGACTTTTATATGCAAGTTGTGTTATCATACAACTCAAGAGGTGTTTATATGGGCAATTCATCAAGACTTGCAGACAGCACTGCAAATCAGATATTAAAAATGATAGAAGAAGAGGAGCGCTTTTCCGTTGGCGACAAGCTGCCTAACGAAAACGATTTTGCTGCTGAACTCGGAGTAAGCCGTTCTACCCTCAGAGAAGCAGTAAAAATACTTACCACCTATGGCATACTTGAAATAAAGCGTGGCAAAGGCACATTTGTAACTTCAAACACTATTATAGATTCAAGCGATTTAAGCGATATAACCTCAGGGCTTGACGATTTGTTTGAGATGAGGCTTATGTTTGAACCGGATTGCGCTTATTATGCGGCTTTAAGGGCTACTGACGAGGAAATAAGAATAATCTGTGAATGCGGCGAAGCGGTTGAAAAGAAAATACTTTCGGGTGAGGACAGAACTGTTGAAGAACAAAAATTTCACGAGAGTATCGCAAACGCAACTCATAACGCTTTTGTAAAGCAATTCATTCCTATTATATTTAACGCAATCAAAAAAGGTGTTGTTGTTATGATGAAGGACAGCGACGTCAGCAAAGATAATATGAGCGACGACAGACTGATTATGGATTTTATTAAAAAAAGAAATCCCGACGGTGCAAGAACAGCTATGAGGCTTCATATTATTCACGCTATGGAAGGCTTGCAAAAAAATTAAAATTAGGTATTGACATTAGACAACAGACAAGTTATAATGACAATTGTAAAAGATATTTAGCGAGTGGTCGGACAACCGAACACCACAAATATTTAAAATATTAAATAAATAATTATTATTTTTGGAGGAAACAAAAATGGCAGAAGCTAGACTTTTTTACGAATCAGATTGTAATCTTGACGTTCTTTCAGGTAAGACTGTTGCTATCGTAGGCTTTGGTTCACAGGGCCACGCACATGCACTTAATCTTCACGAAAGCGGTGTAAACGTAATCGTTGGCCTTTACAAAGGTTCAAAATCTTGGAAAAAGGTTGAAGACCTTGGCTTAAAGGTAATGGAAACAGCTGACGCAGTTAAGGCTGCAGACATTGTTATGGTTCTTGCTCCGGATGAGAAGCAGGCAGCTATTTATAAGAAGGATATCGAACCGAACCTTACAGAAGGTATGGCTCTTGCATTTGCTCACGGCTTTAACATTCACTTCAAGCAAATCGTTCCACCTGCAAATGTAGATGTATTTATGATTGCTCCTAAGGCTCCGGGCCACACAGTTCGTTCAGAATACAAAGAAGGTAAAGGTACTCCTTGCCTTGTTGCTGTATATCAAGATGCTACAGGTCATGCTTGGGATATCGCTCTCGCTTACGGTGCAGGTATCGGCGGCGCTCGTGCAGCTCTTCTTGAAACAACATTTAAGTGCGAAACTGAAACTGACCTCTTCGGTGAGCAAGCTGTTCTTTGCGGCGGTGTAACAGCACTTATGAAAGCCGGTTTTGAAACACTTGTTGAAGCTGGTTATGACCCAAGAAATGCTTACTTTGAATGTATCCACGAAATGAAGCTTATCGTTGACCTTATCTATGCAGGCGGCTTTAAGGAAATGAGATATTCAATTTCTAACACTGCTGAGTTTGGTGATTACGAGACAGGTAAGAGACTTGTTACTGACGAAACTAAGAAGGAAATGAAGAAGATTCTTGATGAAATTCAGGACGGTACATTCGCTTCTAAGTTCATCACAGAGGCTAACAATGGTTGGGCTCACTTCAAGGCTAAGAGAGAGATGGAAGCTAATCATCAGCTTGAGCAAGTTGGCGAAAAGATTCGTTCAATGTATAGCTGGTATGGCGAAAACAAGTACGCTGAAAAATAATAAACTTTGATAAAGCGGCTAAACCACGCCAAATATAATAAATAAACCTTTTTGCCTCCCTTGCAAAGGGAGGTGGGTGCAAGAAGTTGCACTCAGAGGGATTGAAAAAAATGGCAAGGACATTGAGTCCTTGCCATTTTTGGCGCTTTCCGTCTTTTGCTCGGAAGCAGTACCCACGTACAGCACTCGCTCGCAAAATACGAAATTTATCTCGCTTTCTCAAAGTTTATTCACCACTTAAATATTTCTACCCACCCTTATTTTTTGCTTTACTTATTCTCTTATATCTGTTAAAATCAAGTTGGAGGTAAAACTATGAAAAGACTTTTATTTTTAATTACTCCCCTACTTATATTCACATTGCTTTTTAGTGCCTGCTCGCCGACTGAAAAGGATAATTTTGAAAGCACTTTAGCCTATTTTCAAATAGATTTCATTAAATCTGATTTTGAAATGACAGAAAGCACGAGTGATAAAGCGGATTACGTCAGAGCCTACAAAGTAAGCGTAACAGAAAAGGAGCGCAAAAAGCTGATTGAACATTTCAAATCGTTTGAAAACGGAGAATTTGTAAAAATACCGAATGCGCAAAACAATTTTGACATTCTTTGTGACACATTGATAGAGGATTTTGGCAGCTACAAGGCGGTAAGTGAGGGCTATTTTGCATTGTATAATACCGAAAGCAATAAGCTTCAACCAAAGCTTAATTTTGATACGCTCGCCAATTTTGACTTCGATTTCTACCGTGCGCTTATATTTGACGTTGATACCAACACACTTTATATTTATGATTATTCCGCAACGTAATATAATTATCAAGTTCACAAACATTCAATTTGATATTTTTTACAAACAAAAAGGACTTAGAGCATAACTCTAAGTCCTTAATTATATTATTTAGGTATTATCAGTCAACAAGCTCGATGATGCACATCTCTGCTGCGTCACCACGACGAGGGCCTGTTTTGATAATACGGCAATAACCGCCGTTTCTGTCTGCATACTTAGGAGCAATTTCATCAAAAAGCTTCTTAACTACGTCTTCCTTAGTTACATAAGAAAGAACCTGTCTTTTTGAATGAAGAGTATCGTTCTTGCCGAGAGTAATCATTTTCTCAGTCATTGCACGAACTTCTTTTGCTCTTGTAACGGTAGTTTCAATCTTGCCGTTTTCTAAAAGAAAAGTAACCATACCTCTGAGCATAGATTTTCTATGGTCAGTAGGACGTCCTAACTTTCTGCTACCTGGCATTGAAATTCCCTCCTTTAGTCCTCATCCTTAGCAAGTCCGAAACCTAATGAGCCGAGCTTAGCTACGACCTCATCAAGTGACTTACGGCCAAGGTTTCTAACTTTCATCATATCTTCTTCAGATTTACCAATTAAATCTTCTACTGTATTAATGCCTGCTCTCTTAAGACAGTTGAACGAACGAACTGAAAGGTCAAGCTCCTCAATAGTCATTTCAAGAACTTTTTCCTTATTATCGTCATCCTTTTCAACCATAATGTCTTGATTACCAATCTCTTCAGAAAGGTCAACAAAGAGCATAAGATGGTCATTGAGAATTTTAGCAGCAAGTGAAGCTGCCTCGTCAGCCGGAATAGTACCGTCTGTCTCAACGTCGAGAATGAGCTTATCAAGGTCAGTTTGCTGACCTACACGTGTGTTTTCTACTGTGTAATTAACCTTTAAAACAGGAGTATAGATTGAATCAATAGCAATAGTGCCGATTGGTAAATCCATAAGCTGCTTATTGCGGTCGCAAGGAACATATCCTCTGCCGTGATTAGCAGTAAGTTCCATATTTACACTTGCACCTTCATCAAGATAAGCAATGTGAAGGTCAGGATTAAGAATTTCAACGTCTGCGTCATGCTTAATATCAGCAGCAGTAATTTCGCCCTCACCCGAAGCCTCAATATAAAGAGTCTTTGGCATCTCATCATGTATCTTTAAGATAACATTTTTGAGGTTAAGAACGATCTCAGTAACATCTTCCTTAACGTGCGGAATTGTTGAAAATTCGTGTAAAACACCATCAATCTTAACGGAAGTGATAGCATATCCCGGAAGAGAAGAAAGAAGAACTCTTCTCATTCCGTTACCGAGAGTTGTGCCAAAACCTCTTTCAAGAGGTTCAACAACAAATCTACCCGTGCTGCGGCTTCCGACAGTAGAAACGTCTACAATCTCGATTTTAGGCTTATCAATTTCGATCATTTAAAAGCCTCCTAATAAAATGTTGTATTTTGTTTTCGCTAAATAACAGCCAAACACTATTATTTAGAGTAGAACTCAACGATTAAATGCTCTTCAACAGGATAATCAATGTCATCACGCTGAGGTAATGCAACAACCTTTGCTGTGAGTTCAGCCGGGTTTACTTCAAGCCACTTAGGAGCGGTGCCGTAAGCGCCCTCTTCCTTAACGAGCTTAAATCTGCCGTTATCCTTGCTCTTGTCAACGACTGCGATAACATCTCCTGCCTTAACGAGATAAGATGGAATGTTTACTTTCTTGCCGTTTACGGTGAAATGACCGTGAGAAACTGCCTGTCTTGCTTCACGACGAGTCTTACAAAAGCCTGTTCTGAAAGCAACGTTATCAAGGCGGGTTTCAATCATTGTAAGAAGAACTGCACCTGTCTGTCCCTGAGCCTTTGCAGCCTTCTCATAATAGGTGTGGAACTGCTTTTCAAGAATACCGTAGATGAACTTAACTTTCTGCTTCTCATTGAGCTGCATAGCATATTCGCTCTTCTTACGGCGATTCTTACTATAAGAATTTCTGAATGTATCCTTATTTGTATAACCCATAACAGCCGGTGAAATACCGAGTGCTTTGCAACGCTTTGCAATAGGTTCTGAATTCTTTGCCATATCTTTACTACACCTCCAATAAACTATACACGACGTCTTTTTGGTGGACGACAGCCGTTATGTGGGATAGGAGTAACATCTTTGATAAGACTTACTTCTAAGCCGGCTGTTTGAAGAGCTCTGATAGCAGATTCTCTACCTGAGCCAGGTCCCTTAACGTATACTTCAACATATTTCATACCATGCTCCATAGCAGCCTTTGCAGCAGTTTCAGCAGCAGTAGCAGCAGCAAAAGGAGTTGATTTTCTTGAACCACGGAAGCCCATTTCTCCGGCAGAAGCCCAAGAAACAGCGTTACCGTTCATATCGGTAATAGTTACGATTGTGTTGTTGAAGGTTGATTGGATATGGGCAGCACCACGCTCGATGTTCTTCTTCTCACGACGCTTACGTGAGCCTGTGGTCTTCTTAGTAGCCATACTTATTTGTTCCTCCTACTATTTCTTCTTGTTTGCTATAGTCTTCTTAGGACCCTTACGTGTACGTGCATTGTTCTTAGAAGTCTGACCTCTTACAGGGAGACCCTTTCTATGTCTTACGCCACGATAGCAACCGATTTCTATAAGTCTCTTAATGTCAAAAGCTGTGTTTCTGCGAAGGTCACCTTCAACTGTGAGGTTGTGAGTGATATAATCGCTGAGCTTTTTAACATCATCTTCTGTTAAATCTCTGCAACGGGTGTCAGGATTGATGCCTGTTGCTTTGATGATTTCATTAGAGGTTGTGCGACCGATACCGTAAATATAGGTAAGGCCGATTTCAACTCTCTTGTCATTAGGTAAGTCAACACCTGAAATACGTGCCATTTTACAGTTTACCTCCGATTATTAATTCAGGATTAGCCCTGACGCTGTTTGTGCTTTGGATTTTCACAGATAACCATTACTTTTCCATTGCGCTTTATTACTTTGCACTTTTCGCAAATTTTCTTTACAGAAGGTCTTACTTTCATTCTGAATATCCTCCTAATTATTACTTTGAGCGCCATATTATACGACCCTTAGAAAGATCGTATGGGGACATCTCAATCGTTACCTTGTCACCGGGAAGAATACGAATATTATTCATTCTCAGCTTCCCGCTGATGTGGGCTATAATGATGTGGTCATTTTGCAATGTTACTTTAAAAGTTGTATTAGGTAACACTTCAACCACGGTACCCTCAACTTCTATCATATCTGACTTTGACATCTTATACCTCGCTAAAATTTAATTATTTACGATTGATGTTTTTAATTTAACTGGAATCACATTACGGCGTAATCGCCAGCAATTGATTAAAGCCTCAGACTTTTGTTAATATAACAGGACCGTTTGGCGTAATCGCAATTGAGTGCTCAAAATGAGCAGCAAGTTTGCCGTCAGCGGTTTTGACGGTCCAACCGTCTGAAAGCTGTTTAACCTTGTAGGTTCCCAGATTAATCATTGGTTCAATTGCCAATGTCATTCCGGGTAACAGTCTGATACCACGGCCTGCGTGACCGAAGTTTGGTACGCTTGGTTCTTCATGAAGCTTAGTACCGACGCCGTGACCGACAAAGTCACGTACAACGCCGTACCCACGTGCTTCGCAATACTCCTGTACTGCGTGACCGATATCGCCGATTCTGTTGCCTGGAACTGCTTGCTCAATACCTTTATAAAGGCTTTCACGAGTAGTATCCATCAGCCGCTTTGCCTCGTCACTTACAGTTCCGCAAGCAAATGTAGCAGCATTGTCGCCGTTATATCCGTTTTTAGCCGCACCCAAATCGATGCTGACAATGTCACCCTCTTTGAGAATTCTGTCAGCCTTTGGGATGCCGTGAATAACTTCATCATTTATAGATATACATGCGGTAGCAGGAAATCCACCGTAGTTTAAAAAGTTAGGAGTTGCACCGTGTTTTTTGATAAACTTGTATGCAATCTCATCAATTTCCTTGGTAGAAGCGCCCGGCTTTACTGCCTCGCCTGCTACCATTAATGCTTCAGCCGAAATTTGACAAGCTTCTTTCATAAGTTCAAGCTCACGGCTGCTTTTTAGCACTATCATGTTAATCCTCCAACGCAGCGTAAACGAGTGCAGTTGTATCTGCAACTTCTTCCTGTCCTTCTACAACAGTAAGCTTACCAAGCTTATTGTAGAAATCTTTAAGCGGTTCTGTCATTTGGTGATATTCAGCCAAACGAGCAAGAACAGTTTCAGGAGCATCGTCCTTACGCTGAATAAGTTCTCCGCCGCAAGCATCGCATACGCCTTCAACCTTAGGCTTCTTATACTCAACGTGATAAGAATTAGCGCATTTTGAGCAAACACGGCGGCCGCTCATTCTCTTAGTGATTGCTTCGTCAGGAACCTCAATATCAAGCACCTTATCAATATCAACACCTGAATCTAAAAGAGCCTGAGCCTGAGGAATTGTTCTTGGGAAGCCATCGAGAATGAAGCCGTTTTCGCAATCTTTTTCTTTAAGTCTGTCCTTGATAATACCGATAACAACCTCGTCGGGAACAAGCTGTCCTGCGTCCATAAACGATTTAGCCTTAAGTCCCATTTCTGTGCCGTCTTTTACGGCTGCACGAAGAATATTACCTGTTGAAATTGCCGGAATACCGTATTTTTCAACAATCTTTTCTGCCTGAGTACCTTTGCCGGCACCCGGAGCACCGAGAAGAATAAGTTTCATATTTAATACTCCTATTAGTTATTAGTCAAGGAAGCCTTTGTAGTGGCGCATCATCATCTGCGACTCTAACTGACGAACTGTCTCAAGTGCAACACCGCACATAATGATAAGTGATGTACCGCCGAGAGAGATTGTCATTCCGCCATCTTTGCCGCCTTCTGCAAGTGGCTTGATAGCCGCATCACAGATAAGTGAGTAAACGATTGGGAAGAGTGCGATAACCGAAAGCATCAAAGCACCGATAAGTGTAAGCCTTGAAAGAACTCTGAGAATGTAATCAGAGGTCGGCTTACCAGGTCTGATACCCGGAATTGCGCCGTTGTTTTTACGCAAGTTGTTTGCCATTTCAATTGGGTTGTACTGAATTGTACTGTAGAAATAAGCAAAGAAGATGATAAGAAGGAAGTACATTGCTGCGTACCACCAAGAGTCGCCCTGGAATGCCTTAAAGAACTTTTCCCAGAAAGTGCCTTCATACTTATCAGCCGAAAGGAACATTTGAACTGTTCCAGGAAGTGAGAGAATTGATGAAGCGAAGATTACAGGAAGTACGCCGCTCATATTAACCTTAATAGGCATATGAGTTGACTGACCGCCCATCATCTTTCTGCCGACTACACGTTTTGCGTAAGAAATCGGAAGTCTTCTCTCAGAATTATCCATAAATACGATGTATGCAATCATAAGCAAGAAGCATACGATAACTACAGGAACAAGGATTTTATAAACAAGTCTGCCTGTATCGAGATACTGGAAGAGCTGCTTAATGAGGGTTGGGAAACGAGATACGATACCTGCGAAAAGGATAATGGAAATACCGTTACCGATACCGCTGATAGTAATCTGCTCACCGAGCCACATAATAACTGCTGTGCCTGCTGTTAAAACAAGTACAATAACAAGTGCCTGGAAAACTGCATCAAAACCTGTGAACTGAGCACCGTTTGAATCAGTCATAAGGTAGTTGTTTGTACGAAGATAGAAGTAATAAGCGATAGACTGAAGAACACCGAGTGCAACTGTTACGAAACGAGTAATAGAAGCAAGCTTCTTTCTGCCTTCTTCGCCTTCCTTCTGTAATCTCTCGAGTGACGGGATTGCCACTGCGAGAAGTTGAATGATGATTGAAGAGTTGATGTACGGAGTGATTGACATAGCGAAAATAGTACCGTATGTGAATGCACTACCTGTCATCAAGCTCAAATAAGTGAGAATTGTGTTGCCTTTACCGACATTGATTTCATCAACAATGTTAAGGAAAGGTACGGGAATGACTGAACCTATTCTGAAAACGAGGATGATAAATGCTGTGAACAAAAGCTTTTTGCGAATGTCAGGCACTTTCCACGCATTAATCATGGTTTTAATCATTAGAGCACCTCCACCTTGCCACCTGCAGCTTCAATCTTTGCCTTAGCCGACTCACTGATTGCAGCAACTTTTACTGTGATTGCCTTAGTGATTTCGCCTTTTCCAAGAACCTTAACACCGTCAAGTGCCTTTTTAATAACACCTGCGTCCTTAAGACTCTGAGCATCAACTGTAGCGCCGTCCTCAAATCTGTCATTAAGTGTTGAAAGATTTACGACTGCATATTCAGTAGCGAAGATGTTGTTAAATCCTCTCTTAGGAACTCTTCTTTGAAGTGGCATCTGACCGCCTTCAAAACCTGGACGTCTGCTGTAGCCTGAACGTGATTTCTGGCCCTTCTGTCCTTTGCCGGCTGTCTTGCCTTGACCTGAAGCAGTACCTCTGCCAATTCTCTTTACGCTCTTCTTAGAGCCCTCAGCAGGAGAAAGTTCATGTAATTTCATATTATCTGCACCTCCCCTTATTCTTCTACGATTGTTACAAGGTGAGCAATCTTTGCAAGCTTACCCTGTGTCTGTGCATTATCAGGCTGAACTGTTACGTTGCCGATTTTGCGAAGACCGAGAGAGTGGGCTGTGGCAATCTGGTCTTTCTTACTGCCGATTAAGCTCTTTGTAAGCTTGATTTTAATGTCTGCCATTATTCCACCCTCCTTAACCTAAAATTTCTTTTGTTGCCTTGCCACGTACTGCTGCAACTTCATCAGCTGTACGAAGCTGGCTTAAACCATTAATAGTAGCTCTTACTACATTGCAAGGGTTATTTGAACGGATAGCCTTTGTTCTGATATCCTTGATACCTACTGTTTCAACAACAGCACGAACAGGACCGCCGGCGATAACACCGGTACCCTTTGGAGCAGGCATAAGGAGAACCTCACCTGCGCCGAACTTACCCTTAATCTCATGAGGAATTGTTGTTCCCTTAAGAGCAACCTTAATTACATTTTTCTTTGCATCCTCGATACCCTTACGGATTGCATCAGGAACTTCGCCTGACTTACCGATACCGAAGCCTACAAGACCGTTACCGTCACCGACAACTACGAGTGCTGCGAATTTGAAAATTCTACCACCCTTTACAGTCTTTGATACACGGTTGATAGTAACAACTCTTTCTTCAAGTTCCATTGAAGATACGTCAATCTTTGCCATAAAAATTTACCTCCTTCGTTAGAACTTAAGTCCGCCTTCACGAGCGCCGTCTGCTACTGCAGCAACACGTCCGTGATAAACGTAACCGCCACGGTCAAATACACATTCTTCAATGCCCTTTGCCTTAGCTCTTTCTGCTAATGTCTTACCAACAGCCTTAGCTGCTTCTACGTTACCGCCGTACTGTGTGAATTCCTTTTCAACAGTTGAAGCTGATGCAATTGTTACACCTGCAACATCGTCGATTAACTGCACGTAAATATTGCTGAGAGAGCGATATACGTTAAGTCTTGGACATTCAGCAGTACCGCTGATTTTACCACGAACTCTTGTGTGGCGCTTTTGTCTTGCCTTATTGGCGTCTTGTCTTGAAACCATTGTATTTCACTCCTTCCCTTATTTCTTACCTGCTTTTCCTTCTTTACGACGGATATGCTCTTCGGCATACTTGATACCTTTGCCCTTGTATGGCTCTGGTGGTCTCTTTTCACGAACCTGAGCTGCGAACTGACCTACCATCTGCTTATCAGCACCGCTAATTACGATAGCGTTTGCTGAAGGACATTCTACCTTAATACCTTCTGGAGCTTCCATTGTAACCTGATGTGAGAAACCGAGGTTCATTACAAGCTTGTTGCCCTGCATCTGAACACGGTAACCGACACCGTTAACTTCAAGGTTTTTCTTGAATCCCTCTGTAACACCTACAACCATATTGTGGATAAGTGTACGGGTTAAACCGTGAAGTGATCTGTTTTCTTTTGCATCGTTAGGTCTGCTAACGATAATTTCACTGCCCTCAACGCTGACTGTCATATTTGGATGTGCATCCATTGAAAGAGTACCGTTAGGTCCCTTTACGGTAACAGTTGCACCGTTGACATTTACATCAACACCGGCAGGAATTGTAATAGGTTTTAAACCGATACGTGACATCCTGACTGTACCTCCTTACCAAATGAATGCTAAAACTTCGCCGCCGACATTCTGCTTGCGAGCTTCTCTGTCTGTCATAATGCCCTTTGAAGTTGAAACGATTGCAACACCGAGACCCTTCATAACCTTAGGCATTTCTTCAACGTTTGAATAAATACGAAGACCCGGCTTTGAAACTCTGCGAAGACCGGTGATAACCTGGCTCTTACCTTCGCCGTACTTAAGTGTTACACGAATAACACCCTGCTTGCCGTCTTCAATTAATTTATAATTTTTGATATAACCTTCATCAACAAGAATCTGAGCAATTGCCTTCTTCATGTTTGACGCAGGAATATCTACTGTATCGTGCTTTGCTGAATTTGCATTACGAATTCTTGTAAGCATATCAGCGATTGGATCTGTAATATGCATTGATAATTCCTCCTTATTTAATTAGCAATTCTCAGTTCTTACCAAGATGACTTCTTTACACCAGGGATTTCGCCCTTATGAGCGAGCTCTCTGAAGCAAATTCTGCATACACCGTACTTACGAAGATAAGCATGAGGTCTACCGCAGATTTTGCATCTGTTGTACTGTCTTGTTGAATACTTTGCAGGCTTTGCAGCCTTGACTTTCATAGATGTTTTTGCCACGATAATCCCTCCTTACTCTGAGAATGGAGCGCCGAGGAGCTTAAGGAGCTCTCTGCCCTCTTCATCTGTGTTTGCAGTTGTTACCATGATGATGTCCATACCACGAACAGCATCAATCTTGTCATACTCGATTTCAGGGAAAATCAACTGCTCTTTGATACCCATAGCATAGTTACCACGGCCATCGAATGAGTTAGGGTTGATACCTCTGAAGTCACGAACTCTCGGAAGTGCCAAATTGAAGAATCTCTCAAGGAATTCATACATTCTGTCACCACGAAGAGTAACTTTAACACCGATTGGCATACCTTCACGAAGCTTGAAGTTAGCAACTGACTTCTTCGCACGGCAGATAACCGGCTTTTGACCTGTAATGATTTGAAGGTCATTAATGATAGCGTCTACTACCTTTGAATTTTCACGGGCTTCACCGCAACCAACATTGATTACAATCTTGTCAAGCTTTGGGATTTGCATAACAGACTTGTATCCGAATTTCTTCATCAATGCAGGAGCGATTTCGCTCTTATATGTTTCTTTTAAAACAGACATTGTTATGTTCCTCCCTTACTTAAAATTCGTTACCGCATTTCTTACAAACACGGATACCGCCCTTTTTATGACCTACACGTGTAGCTTCGCCGCACTTAGGACATACGAGCTGTACTTTTGATGCATAAAGAGCTGATTCTACTTCAATAAGACCGCCCGGCTCGCCCATCTTCTTAGGCTTAACGTGCTTTGTAACAACGTTTACCTTCTTAACGATAACCTTGCCTTCAGCAGGACTTACAGCGACAACTTCGCCCTTAACGCCCTTTGACTTACCGCTGAGTACTACTACAGTATCACCGGACTTTACAAACATTTTACTCATATTAGCGCACCTCCATTAAAGAACTTCCGGAGCGAGAGAAAGGATTTTCATATAATCCTTTTCACGAAGCTCACGAGCTACTGGTCCAAAAATACGGGTGCCACGAGGGGTTTTATCCTCTCTGATAATTACGGCAGCATTTTCATCAAAACGAATATACTGACCGTCGTCACGACGTACACCTTTAGTTGTACGAACGATGACTGCCTTAACAACTTCGCCCTTTTTAACAACGCCACCCGGTGCTGCTTTCTTTACACTAGCAACGATTACATCGCCGATATTTGCATATCTTCTGCCTGAACCGCCTAATACTCTGATGCAAAGAAGCTCTTTAGCGCCTGTGTTGTCTGCTACTTTAAGACGACTTTCCTGTTGTATCACAGCATTTTCCTCCTTCGTACTGCAAAATAACACTTTGCTATGTTGCAGTTATTATTTTATTGACTAAATTATTTAAAAAAGCTGTAAATCGTAACGATTATTTAGCCTTCTCAATGATTTCAACCACACGCCATCTCTTATCCTTGCTGTATGGACGACATTCCATAATAAGAACCTTATCGCCAACACCGCATTCGTTGTTTTCGTCGTGTGCCTTGTACTTAACTGTATCGTTTACAATCTTGTTGTAAAGTGGATGACGAACTCTGTTCTTGATTGTTACAACAACTGTCTTATCCATCTTGTCGCTTGTTACGATACCTACTCTTGTCTTTCTGAGGTTTCTTTCCATTTAACAGTTACCTCCTTTATTAAGAATTAGCGCTCTCAAGTTCGATTTGACGCTCAACAGTCTTGATGCGAGCGATATCTTTCTTGACAGCTTTAATTCTCATAGGGTTGTCGAGCTGATTGATTGCCTGCTGGAAATGAAGGTTGAAGAGCTCTTCTTTTAATTCTGCAAGCTTCTTTGTTCTCTGTTCTGCTGAAAGAGCCTTGATTTCTGATGCTTTCATTATTGCTCGCCTCCCTCTTCTTCTTTCTTTACAAACTTACATTTAACAGGAAGTTTGTTTGCGGCAAGACGCAAAGCCTCACGAGCTATTGCTTCGTCAACACCGCCAAGCTCGAACATTACTCTGCCCGGCTTTACTACTGCTACCCAGTAGTCAACATTACCTTTACCTTTACCCATACGAGTATCGGCAGGTCTTGCTGTAATCGGCTTATCAGGGAATATTTTGATCCATACTTTACCGCCACGCTTTGTGTAACGTGTCATTGCGATACGGGCAGCTTCAATCTGTGCTGCGGTAATCCATGCAGGCTCAGTTGTCTGCAAACCATATTCACCGTAAGTTACCTTATTGCCTCGAGTAGCTACACCGGTCATACGACCTCTGTGCTGCTTTCTGTGTTTTACACGCTTAGGTAAAAGCATTACTTTCTTCCCCCTTCTCTACGATTTGTTCTTCTCTTATTACGAGATTCACGGAGTACCTCACCTTGATAAATCCATGTCTTAACACCAATCTTACCATAGGTTGTGTTTGCTTCTGCAAAACCATAATCAATGTCAGCACGAATTGTCTGAAGTGGAATTGTACCTTCTTTATAAGTTTCTGAACGAGCGATTTCTGCACCGCCGATTCTACCTGAAACCATAATCTTAATACCACGAGCACCAAGTCTCATTGTATTTCTGATAGCACCCTTAACTGCTCTTCTGAAAGATACACGTCTTTCAAGCTGCTGAGCAACTGACTGTGCTACAAGTGTTGCGTTGAGGTCCGGCTGCTTGATTTCAACGATGTTGATGAAAACTTCGTTAGCATCTTTGCCGAGCTTCTTTGCGCATACTGCCTTGAGCTTTTCGATTTCAGCACCCTGCTTACCGATAACCATACCCGGCTTTGCACAATGGATGTTGATTCTTACTCTCTTAGCATCTCTTTCGATTTCTACCTTTGGAACACCTGCGCCGTGAAGAGAATCAAGAAGGTAATTACGAAGCTTGTAGTCCTCTACAAGTGTATCACCGAACTCGCCCTTCTTTGCATACCAGCGAGAGTCCCAGTTTTTGATAACACCGATTCTTAAACCGGTTGGATTACATTTCTGTCCCATTTAACTTTCCTCCTCGCTTAGTCTTCCAATTCCTTAACGGTAATTGTGATGTGTGATGTTCTCTTATTGATTCTGTAAGCTCTGCCCTGTGCTCTTGCCTGAATTCTCTTAAGAGTAGGACCTGCAGTTGCGTTGCAGTAGCTTACTACTAATCTTGATGTGTCCATATTGTTATTGTTCTCAGCATTTGCGATTGCTGACTTAAGAACCTTCATAACAGGCTCGCAAGCAGCTTTCGGTGTGTACTGAAGAATAGCCAATGCCTTGTCAGCAGGCTGATTTCTGATAAGATCAAGAACAATCTGCACCTTTCGAGGGGAGATACGGACATAAGTTGCTTTTGCTGTTGCTTCCATAATAATTCTCCTTTCGATTACTTAGATGTCTTTGAGCCTGCGTGGCCTCTGAATGTTCTTGTCGGTGCAAATTCACCGAGCTTGTGTCCAACCATATCCTCTGTAACATATACAGGAACATGCTTTCTTCCGTCATGAACAGCAAATGTGTGTCCTACGAATTCAGGGAAGATTGTTGAACTTCTTGACCAAGTTTTGATAATCTGCTTGTCGCCTGAAGCATTAAGAGCTTCTACTTTCTTATAAAGGCTGTCTTCTACATAAGCACCCTTTTTTGTACTTCTACTCATTAGTTAATCTTCTCCTTTCTTCTTATTTACCGTTACGACGGCGAACGATCATCTTGTTAGATGCCTTCTTCTTATTACGTGTCTTATAGCCAAGAGCAGGCTTGCCCCAAGGAGTGCAAGGACCAGGACGGCCGACAGGTGACTTACCTTCACCACCACCGTGAGGGTGATCGTTAGGGTTCATTACAGAACCACGAACGGTAGGTCTCCAACCCATGTTGCGCTTACGACCTGCTTTACCGATTTTAACATTAGCGTGGTCAGTGTTACCAACAACACCAACTGTTGCCATACAATCTCTCGGTACGTTACGAAGCTCGCCTGAAGGAAGTCTGAGAAGTGCATAAGCACCTTCGAGAGCCATAAGCTGAGCGCTGTTACCTGCTGAACGAGCAAGCTGAGCACCGTTGCCCGGATAAAGCTCTACGTTATGAACGATTGTACCTACAGGCATATCTTTAAGTGCAAGAGCGTTACCTGCTACGATGTCTGCGTTAGGACCTGCCATAACAGTGTCGCCAACCTTAAGACCTTCAGGAGCTGTGATGTAGCTCTTTACACCGTCTTCATACTGAATAAGAGCGATATGTGCACTTCTGTTTGGATCATATTCGATGGTCTTAACAGTTGCAGGCATATCAAGCTTGTTTCTCTTGAAATCGATTACACGATATTTTCTTCTGTTTCCGCCGCCACGATGACGAACTGTGATTCTTCCGTAAGAGTTACGGCCTGACTTCTTATTGAGAGGCTCAAGAAGAGATTTTTCAGGAGCAACCTTTGAGAGTGAAGAATAATCAGTTACTGACATATTTCTGCGTGAAGGAGTGGTCGGCTTATAATTCTTAATTGCCATTATTTTTCTCCTTTCCGGATAACTTTGCGAAAGGATGGCACCTTTCATACCTCATCATCCGAAATACTTTATGTTATATACTAATTATATATAGGTTGTGATTACATCATATCGTTGAAGAATTCAATTTCCTTTGAATCTTCTGTAAGAGTAACGATTGCCTTCTTCCAAGATGGAGTGTAGCCCTCGTGCATACCCTGACGACGCTTCTGGCCTCTAACGTTCATTGTGTTTACCTTAGCAACCTTTGTGCCAGGGAAAACAGCCTCAACAGCCTTAGCGATTTCGATTTTGTTTGCATCCTTTGCAACCTTGAAGGTATACTTCTTTGTCATAATACCCATCATTGATTCCTCAGTGATGATTGGCTTAAGAATAATATCCTGAGCAGTTCTCATTATGCATATACCTCCTCAATCTTCTTTGCTGCGTCCTTAAGAACAACGAATGAATCGCAGTTAAGGATATCATAAACGCAAAGTGTGTTTACTGTAGCAACCTTAACACCTTCGATGTTACGAGCACTCTTGTAAATTTGTTCATTGCTCTCAGCTGTGATGATGAGAGTTTTCTTAGCTGCCTTAAGGCCCTTGAGCATTGCAACAACATTCTTTGTCTTAATGCCGTCAAACTCAACCTTATTAACAACCATCATCTCGCCTGCTGCAACCTTTGATGAAAGTGCAGACTTCATAGCGAGTCTCTTAACCTTCTTGTTAAGATTTACTGTATATTTTCTTGGCTTAGGACCAAGAGCGATACCGCCGTGTGTCCACTGTGGACTTCTTGTTGAACCCTGACGAGCTCTGCCGGTACCCTTCTGTCTCCAAGGCTTTGCACCGCCACCGCTTACTTCTGAACGAGTGAGAGTTGACTGTGTGCCCTGACGCTGATTAGCAAGATAGCTAACAACTGCAAGATGCATTGCATATTCGTTTGGCTCAATGCCGAATACTGAATCTGCAAGTTCTAATTTTGAGGTTTTCTTACCTTCCTGGTTATAAACCTGAACCTGTGCCATTACTTATCTCTCCTTTCGTTAAGCTTTAACTGCGTCTGCGATTACAACAATTCCGCCCTTAGGACCCGGGATTGCACCCTTGATTGCGATAAGATTGTTTTCTGCATCAACCTTAGCAATCTTGAGGTTCTGAACTGTTACTGTTTCGTGACCGTAGCGACCTGCCATCTTCTTACCCTTGAATACTCTTGAAGGGCTTGAACAAGCACCGAGTGAACCTGCGTGACGGTGGTTAGGACCTGTACCGTGTGTCATTCTGAGTCTTGAGAAGTTCCAACGCTTGATTGCGCCTGCTGTTCCGTGACCCTTGCTTGTTCCCTTTACATCAACGATTTCGCCAACCTCAAATGTGTCAGCCTTGAGAATGTTACCAACCTCAATACCGTCGATGCTGTCGAGACGGAATTCCTTAAGTGTTTTCTTTGGAGCTACATCAGCTTTATCAAAGTGACCCTTCATTGGCTTGTTTACACGTGATACCTTAACATCACCGAAACCAACCTGAACAGCCTGATAACCGTCGTTCTCCACTGTCTTAATCTGTGTTACTGTGCAAGGACCGGCTTCAACTACTGTTACAGGAATTACATTGCCTGCTTCGTCAAAGATCTGAGTCATGCCGATTTTCTTGCCGATAAGACCTTTTTTCATGTTTTATTTCCTCCTTTTGGTTATTGGTTGGGTTTCCCCAACATGACCTCAGCTGCGATTAGAGCTTGATTTCAATCTCAACGCCTGCTGGGAGCTCAAGACTTGTCAAAGCTTCAACAGTTTTGTTTGAAGGTCTGAGAATGTCGATGAGTCTTTTGTGTGTTCTTTGTTCGAATTGCTCACGGCTGTCCTTGTACTTATGAACAGCTCTGAGGATTGTTACCTTTTCAATCTCTGTCGGAAGAGGGATAGGACCGCTAACCTGAGCGCCTGTTCTCTTTGCAGTGTCAACAATCTTCTCAGCAGCCTGATCAACTAAGCTGTGATCATAGCCCTTAAGTCTGATTCGAATCTTCACTTTACTTGCTGCCATTTTATTTCCTCCCTGAAAAATTATGGTGCGAGTACCGATATTTCAACCACGCTCCCGTGTGTTTCAAACCTCTCTTTAAATAAAACCGAATGAAAAGACATCATTCGGGCATAAGGAACGAATACACAGAAAATCTGCGTTCGCAAGTCACAGCTTGTAGTTTCCTATCGGTTCAGATGATTACAAATCATCTTCGTTTCGCCCGGTTTAAAATCGGACATACTCCGTATGAATTACCGCCGTGGGTTATGGCGCAACCTCATACATCATCGCATATCTATGGTGAAGCATAAATATAATATATATATTTATATACTATACCTCGTTCACACGCTCGTCTATTATATATTATAAAGCCCCTGTTGTCAACACTTTTTTAATAATTTTTTTAGAATTTTTGCGTTTTTAAAAATTTGTAATTTTTAACAAAATTCACGCTTAAATTTCGTCAAAACTGCACAATAAAAAATATGGCGCAAGCGATAAGCGAATATCTGCTTGCACCACAATATATTGATTGATTGTTTGCATTTTTAATTATTATGTGTTTTATTTTACAATTCCTCGAGCATATCCTCGGCGAAGATTGCATAGCCCTTTTCGGGTGAATCAACAATTACGTGAGTAAGTGCGCCGACAAGCTTGCCGTTTTGAATAATCGGCGAGCCGCTCATACCCTGCACTATTCCGCCCGTTTTATCAAGCAGACGCTTATCCGTAATCTTTACAACCATATTTTTGCCTTTTTTATTTTCACGATAAGAAATACGTGTTATTTGCGCATTATAAAACTGCGGCTTACCCAAATCGGTTGTGCAAAGAATTTGAACAGGGCCTTTGACAATTTCATCATTTGAGGCGACCTCATATTCATAAGTGCCGTTTAAATCGCAGGTGTATTTGCCGAAAATTCCGCTTTGGCAATTCTTTTTAAGAGTACCGATTGTATCATTTGTAAATTCGCACGCAAGCGAGCCTGCCTCTCCGGCACGGCTTTTATAAATTTTTGTTACATTCGCCTTTACTGCTTCACCGTCCAAAATCGGCATAATTTCATTTGTATCGACATCGGTTATCGGGTGACCGAGCACCGCAACACAATTAGTTGATTTATCATAAAAGGTAACTGTTCCCACTCCTGCCGTTGAGTCCCTGACCCATAAGCCGACCTTATAGCACCCCTGCGCCGAGGAATAAGCGGGCTTTAAAGAAAACTCTTTATAATTTCCGTTTCGCTTGACCTTGATATTGTATTCCTTGCCGTTATTATCATTAAGTATATCGGTCACGCTCGTGGCAGAATACATTTTTTTACCGTTTATTTCAACGATTATATCGCCCTTTTCAAGCCCCGCATCTTTAGCAGGATTGCACTTGCCGCTGTCGGTTTCAACGTCACGAATACCGACGATAATTACTCCGTCGGTATAAAGCTTAATTCCGAAACTTTCGCCACTAACGTTCACTTTTTTAGCTTTTTTTTGGGTAACACTTGCCTTTTTAACGGGAATTATTCCCAAAAGCTTAATGTCGTTTTCACTCGGCGATACCTTGGAATTATTCTGAAAGTCGACCTGATAAAGCGAACTGTCACCAAGCCAATAAATGCTTTTGTATTCAACCCTTTTGTTTGAATAAGCAGTTATTTTATCAGGCAAAACAAAGTTGCCGAACGCAACAAGAGAATAAATTATAACAAGGCATAACGCAAAAATTCCGTCAATAATTCGTATAGCTTTTTTCATAATACCACCTATACTATTATTGACAGAATTTTAATAAGTATTTTTAATTTATTTGCATTTTACGCTTTTTACATTTGACCATTTGCCGTAAACCTTTTTGCCGTTTACATTTTTGTATGCTCTTACCTTAACATAATATTTCTTGCCCTTGGTAAAATTCTTGCCGACATAGGATTTTGTTTTGCCGCCTTTTACGGTCTTTTTTGCCGCAAGTTTTTTGAAATTTTTGTTTCTTGAATAATAAATTTGATATCCGCTCGCACCTGATTTTGTATTCCAAATCACCTTGATTTGGTGCTTTTTGCTTTGTGATTTCACACTTTTAATTTTAACTGCACCAAGCGGCTTAGGCGATTTGACATTCGTTGTATATTTTGCTCCGCAAGAGCATGAATAGACATCATAGCCGTTAGATGAGGTTGTCGGCTTTACTGTATATGAGTAATTATAGCTGTGCCGATGAATTGAGTTGATTGAGAATGAGTAGAAGCAAGAATACGAATATTTTGATATTTTTAGGCAATAGGTGCCTGCATTAAGGGATACAGATTCCGACCAATTTGCCGTACCTGTTGATGCTTTCCTATATGCAGCAAATGTACCTGCAATTTTCTCACCCGTTGTGGAATAAACAGAAAAATAAACAGATTCATTTGCGCTTACATTTATAGTTTGCGTTCCGCTTAATACTGTGAAAGAATAAAAGTCGATTTCATCATTTTCGCCTAACATACCGTTATACGTTGTATCAAGTGAAACGGGATTAGCGTTTCCAACGGCATTATTGTTCACATCTAAGCTTTCGGAAAAGCTCTCATTTGCAGAAGTAAAAAATGTTCTTACAGTATAATTTTCATTTGCATAGCCATCTATCTTAAAATAATATGTTCCTGCCACTAAATAATCATACTCTTTATCATAAGCTTTGCCTAAGCTGCTGTTATAAGGAACAAAAATATCGGCAATATAATTATCCGAATTATTTACCGAATACAAATAAATATGATAAGAATGACTTCCTTCGGAAATAAATTCAATTCTGCCCGACTGTGGCACATTAACTTTTAAAAATTCAATTTCGTTATCTGAAGAAAAACAGCCTACCGCTGTGCTACCGAGAGTATAGCTTTTTGCCTTTGCCGCTGTATCGAAATCGCCTGCATACGCATTTAATTCAATTCCTATATTACAAGAAAGCAATATAACTATTGACAAAATTATACTGATAGCCCTTTTCATATAAAAATCCCCTTTTTAAGCATAAATTTCCTAAAATAATTATACTATTCAAATAATCAAATGTCAAACAAAGTGAATAGTATTAAAATGACAAAAAGCCTTTAGCTTATACAATATTCGTATAAACCAAAGGCTTTTAATGATTAATATATTTATGCTCGGCAGGAGCAAGCCCCTGCCCTATGATGAGTCAAATTTTCAATTTGTCGGGAACCCCGAATGGAATTTCGTTTTATCACTCGGTTAAATTGAAACCTCGTGAGCAACGTTATAAAGATTCATATCAATAGACTTCTTCATATTAAGAGCCTCAAAGATATCGTAATCAACAACGTCTTCCTTTTGAGCGGCAACAACACGATTGCCGATATTATTCATAAGAAGCTTAACGGCATAGTTACCCATACGTGTAGCAAGAACTCTGTCCTTAGCAGTAGGAGAGCCGCCACGCTGAATATGGCCGAGAACACAGGCACGTGACTCAACGCCGGTCTTAGCCTCTATTTCCTTAGCGAGGTCATGAACATCAACGTCGACACCCTCGGCAACAATAATGATAAAGTGTTTTTTGCCTGTTCTCTGAGTTTTTTCCATACGTTCAATAATATGCTCTTGAACATCGTATTCAACTTCAGGAATAAGAATAGAAGTAGCGCCGCAAGCAATACCTGCATTAAGTGCAAGATAGCCTGCCTTTCTACCCATAACTTCAACAACAGTACATCTGTCGTGCGACTCTGTTGTATCACGAACACGGTCAACCATTTCCATAATAGTATTAAGGCAGGTGTCATAACCGATAGTGTTATCACAGCAAGCAATATCGTTATCAATAGTGCCCGGAAGTCCTACGCAAGGAATACCTCTTTCGCTAAGGTCTCTTGCACCACGGAACGAACCGTCGCCGCCTATAACAACAACGCCCTCAATACCGTGCTCCTGGCAGGTACGAACTGCTTTTCTAAGGCCTTCTTCCGTAGCAAACTCAACCGAACGAGCAGAGTAAAGGATAGTACCGCCACGATTGATAATGTCTGATACGCTTCTAAGGTCCATTTCAATGAAATCGCCGTTGATAAGACCGTTATAGCCACGAACTACACCGTAAACCTTAATTCCGTTTTCGCATGCTGTACGTACTACTGCACGAATAGCTGCATTCATACCCGGTGCGTCGCCGCCGCTTGTTAATACCGCAATTGTTTTCATAATTATGTCCTCCTATATAATAATATAGACTAAAACAAAATAATCTTTATTTAACTTATATATCTTGTTTATTTTATATTTTTTCAAGAAAAAAGTCAAGTATTGTCATAAAATTAATGAACAAAAACTACATTCTCATCGCCAAGTATCCTTTTTAATTCCTTGATTTCGGTATTATTCACCTCAACAAAACACTCCCTCGGCTGCAAGGCATACCTTTTATCATCGGTATAATAAAAATAAAGAGGAATGTTCCCGTCAAAAATATCAGTCACTCGTTTTGCAAGTGCTATATTTTCATCATTTTCATTCTTAAAGCGCAGATAAAGAGCCGCCTTTTTTCTTTTGTGATTTTCGTTTTCAGCTTGTTTTCTGTTTTGAATAGGTTTATTTTTATATTTTCCGCTTTCAAGATCAGCTTGAGTAGGTGCGCTGTCTATTGAATAAGCAAGTATTTTAGCATCCTTTTCCTCCTCAAGTGAGAGGTTTCCTGCAATAGTTATTATACTGCCGTCATAAAGAAATTGTGCGTACTTTTCAAGCGCTTTTGCAAAAACAATAACCTCAATTGAGCCGTACAAGTCCTCTACGGTTACAAAAGCCATTGAAGCACCGTTTCTCGTTTGCTTAAGAATTACACGAGTAACAATGCCACAGGTACGCACAAAGGTTTTATCCTTGTAAATACTCATATCGTCATTTGCACTTTCCAAAAGCTCGCCTATATTAGCAAATCCGAGTTTTTCGCACAAATCGGAATATTTATCCATAGGGTGACCGGAAAGGTAAAGTCCCGTCATTTCCTTTTCCATTTTCAAAAGCTCAGCCTTAGGAAATTCATCAACATTCGGAACGTCAAATTCAAGCGGAGAATCATTACCGCCGAGTTCAAAAAAACCAACCTGACCGTAGCGTGTGCTCTGCCTGTAATTTTCAATATTGGTGGCAATTGACGGCAAAGCCTGAAGCATTTGGCGACGATTTAATTCAAAGCAATCCATCGCACCGCATTTAATAAGACTTTCAACTGCACGACGATTAAAATGCCTATCCTGCATACGAAGGCAAAAGTCAGGCAAATCCTTAAAATCGCCGTTTTCTCTTTCTTTAACTATATCGTCAACAAATTCCCGCCCGACATTTTTAATACCCAAAAGCCCATAGTTAATCACCCTGCCATTCGGCGTGAAGCCTTGCATAGAAGTATTGATGTTTGCGCTTGCAAGACGAATACCGAGCCTTTTGCACTCTGCCGTATATCGTGCAATTTTGTTTGACTGATCAAGAACAGACGTCATTAAAGCCGCCATAAATTCTGCCGGATAATAGCATTTCAAATACGCAGTTCTATACGCCACAAGCGCATAGCAGGCAGCGTGCGACTTATTAAAAGCATATTTTGCAAATTCCGACATTTGGTCAAAAATAGTATTAGCTACAGAACTTGAAATGCCGTTTTTTTCACAACCCGAAACAAAAGCGGTACGTTCTTTTTCCATAACATCAATTTTTTTCTTGCTCATGGCACGGCGAACAATATCTGCCCTGCCATAGGAATATCCCGCAAGCTCACGGAATATTTGCATAACCTGTTCCTGATAAACCATACAGCCATACGTATTTTCAAGTATCGGTTTAAGCTTATCGGTTATATATCTCACTTTTTGGGGATTATGTGAATTTTCTACAAAGGTGTCGATTTGATTAGCCGGACCGGGACGGTAAAGCGAGGTAGCAGCGATTAAATCCTCAAGCCTTGTCGGCTTCAAATTCATAAGCATACGCTTCATTCCGCTTGACTCAAACTGAAATACACCCTCCGTCTGGCCTCTTGCAAAAAGGCTGTATACCTTTTTATCATCAATAGGTATTTCATTAATATCAATTCCCGCTGCCTTGCTTGCGTCATTAATAACAGTCAATGTGCGAAGCCCAAGAAAATCCATTTTAAGAAGCCCAAGTTCCTCAAGAGAAGTCATAATGTATTGAGTAACCGGCACTCCGTCATTAGTTGCAAGCGGAACATAAGAACTTACAGGGTCGTGAGTAATAACAACGCCTGCCGCATGGGTAGACGTATTTCTCGGCATACCCTCAACCTTTTTTGCAGTTTTGATAAGTTCGTTTATCTGCTCATTTTCCTGCATAAGGCTTGAAAGTTCTTTAGACTTTTTAACAGCCTCGTCAATCGTAATATGAAAATCGTTAGGTACAAGCTTTGCAACAGCATCAACAGCGGCATAAGGCATACCCATAGCCCTGCCTACATCACGGATAGCTGCCTTTGTTGCAAGAGTTCCAAACGTAACAATCTGAGCCACGTGGTCGGCGCCGTATTTATTAGTTACATAATCAATAACCTCACCACGTCTGACATAGCAAAAGTCTATATCAAAATCGGGCATAGAAACACGCTCCGGATTTAAAAATCTTTCAAAAAGAAGATTATATTTCATTGGGTCGAGGTCGGTTATTTCCATACAATACGCCGCAATTGAGCCTGCGCCCGAACCTCTGCCGGGGCCTACGGGAATTTTTCTGCTTTTTGCAAACGACACAAAGTCGGCAACTATGAGGTAATAGTCCGTATAGCCCATTTTTTCTACTGTTTCAAGTTCATATTCAAGGCGGTCATAATATTTTTCAGGCGGATTTTCGCCGTATCTTTTTTTCATACCGTTCATACAAAGCATTTTGAAATATTCAAAATGGTCCATATTATTCGGTGTTTCGTAATAAGGGAGTTTAGTGTGGCCGAATTCAAAATCGAAATTGCACATATCGGCAATAATCTGCGTATTATCAATTGCCTGCGCAGTATCGGCAAAAATTTCCCTCATCTGCTGCTCGCTCTTTAAATAAAACTCATCTGCATGAAATTCGAGTCCCGTATCATCGCCGATAGTTTTATTAGTCGCAATACAAATAAGCACCTGCTGAATTTTAGCATCTTGCTTTTCAATATAATGAACATCATTTGTGGCAACAAGAGGAATACCCGTTTCTCTCGAAAGGCGCTTTAGCCCCTCGTTGACTATTGCCTGCTCGTTAATCCCGTGATTTTGGAGTTCCAAGTAATAGTTTCCTCTGCCGAAAAGTTCATCATACCACAAAGCGACACGTTTAGCTTTATCATAGTCCTTTTGAAGCAACGCCTGCGGAATTTCACCTGCAAGGCAAGCAGAAAGGCAAACTAAACCCTCGCTGTATTTTTCAAGCAAATCATGGTCAATTCTCGGTTTGAAATAAAATCCTTCGGTATACGATTTTGACACCATTTTTATAAGATTTTTATATCCCTTTTCATTTTTGCAAAGCAAAATAAGATGATTATATTCCTTATCAAGCACCTTGTCCTTATCAAACCTCATTCTCGGCGCAACATAAACCTCGCAGCCTATAATAGGCTTAATACCTTCTTTTTTGCAAGCCTTATAAAAATCAACAGCCCCGTACATATTACCATGGTCGGTAATAGCAAGAGACTGCATTCCAAGACTCTTTGCACGTGAAACAAGCTGCTCGATACGGCAAGCGCCGTCAAGCAAAGAAAACTCAGTATGAGTGTGCAAATGAGTAAACATATTATCGTTCCTTTTATTATATATTAATTAACTAATATACCATTATAATTCCTTAGCTATTTCAACTATTTTCTTTAATCTGTGGTTGACTCCCGAACGTGAAAGACCGCTGAGTTTTGAAAGTTCTGCAAGGGAAGCTTCAGGATTATCTTGCCTCAAAACAGCCATTTCCTTAAGGTCGGGCTTAAGAAAATCAAGCCCTTTTTTCTCCTCAATTTTCTCGATAGCGGCGCTTTGCTCCCAACTTGCTTTAACCGTTCTCTCAATATTTGCGGTTTCGCAATTTGCCGCTCTGTTAGCCTTATTCCTGAAATCCTTAACTATTTCAACGTTCATCATATCAAACATTGAAGTGCTTGCTCCCATAATATAAAGACAATCTTCAATAGCCTCGCTGTCTTTAAAATATACTATATTATATCCCTTTCTGTTAGCGGTTTTAGGCGCAAGGTCAATTTCCTCCAAAAGAGTAACAAGACTTTTTGAAAGATTCAAAAACGCAACAGTAAACTCCAAATGATAATCCTTATTTGGGTCAGACGCCGTGCCGCACGAAAGGAAAGCACCCGCCAAAAACGATTTTTGACAGTTTTCACAATCAAAATTAGAATGATTGATTTTTAAACTGCCCTTACTCTCGTGGCCGAAAAAAGCAAGCACTTTTTCGCACTGTGCCTTATCATTAATCATAACTGTGTGGCTTTTACCGCCCGGCGAAGTCTTAACATCGCATTTAATATTGCAATATTTTTTTATAAGAAAAGCATATCTAATTGCGATATCCTTATTTTCGGTTTGAACACCGACGCCGTAGCTCGAAAATCTTTTGCCGAAAATACACATTCCGTAAAGAAATGCCTTTTCGCAGCACGTGCTGTCATATTCAATTTTTAAAAGTTCATTTTTAACCTGTTGTGAAAACGACATTATTTTCTATCTATATCCCTGTGACTTACAGTTACATTATCCCATTTTTTTGAAAAATAATCCTTAAGAGCTTCGGCAAAAGCAACACTTCTGTGATTGCCGCCCGTACAACCGATTGCAAAAACAATCTGGCTCTTGCCCTCTCTGATATAAAGAGGATTAAGAAAATCAAGAAAATCAATAAGCTTCTTTAAAAGCTCCTTTGACTCGTCAAACGAGAACACAAAATCCTGCACTTCCTTATCAAGACCTGTTTTATTTCGCAAGCTTTCATTCCAATAAGGATTAGGAAGGCATCTTACATCAATAACAAAGTCTGCGGAATTAGGCACACCGTACTTAAATCCGAATGACATACAGTGGATATTCATATATTCCTTTGCATCGCCCAAAAGAAGTTCAGTAAGCCTTGCACGAAGTTGGTGCGTATCAATTGAAGAAGTGTCAATAATATGGTTTGCCTTTAATCTTAACGGTGCAAGAATTTCCCTCTCATAATCAAGTGCATTTTGAATATTGCCGTTGAATTTATCTGCAAAGGGGTGTTTTCTGCGAGTAAGCTTATAACGCTTGAGCGCCTCTGTATCGTTAATATCAAGATAAACAATCTTAGCTGTATATCCATATTGCTCCACATTATCAATACTTGAAATAATTTTTTCAAAAACATGACCGCTTCTTACGTCAACAACCATTGCGACCTTAGGATAATATTCGCTGTTATTTGCGAGAAGTCCTACAAAAGTAGACATAAGCTCAGGCGGCATATTATCAATGCAATAATAACCTGCATCCTCCATAAAAGCCATAGCGGACGATTTGCCGGCGCCGCTGACACCTGTTATAATTACAAGTTCCTTACTGTTATCCATATCCGTTTTCCCCTTTTATTTTGTAACCCTGATTTCCATTTCAAGCTTTACGCCTGTTTCTTCCATTACCTTATCACTGCAATATTTGCACAAATCAAGCACGTCCTTACAAGTTGCGCCGCCCTTGTTTATCACAAATCCTGCGTGCTTTTCGCTGACCTGCGCACCGCCCACGCTCTTGCCTTTAAGATTGCACTGTTCAATCAAAGCGCCTGCAAAATATCCCTCAGGACGTTTAAACGTTGAGCCTGCCGACGGATATTCAAGCGGCTGTTTTGCCCTTCTCCTGCCGATAAGGTCGTCCATTTTTTCTTTAATTTCCGATTTTTCGCCTTTTTTTAACTTAAGGTAAAGCCCTGTTATAACGGCGCCGTTATCATAATAAGCGCTGTGGCGGTAAGAAAGTTTCAAATCGTCATTTTCAAGAAAGCCTCTATCGCCGTTTTTGTCAATATGCTCACACTTATAAAGCACATCTTTCATTTCCCCGCCGTAAGCACCGGCATTCATAAATGCCGCACCGCCTGCCGAGCCGGGAATGCCGTAAGCAAATTCAAGCCCTGAAAGAGAATGCTCATAAGCAAAGCGGCAAAGTGCGATAAGCTTAGCCCCCGCTTTTGCATATATAGTTTCATCATCAATAAGCTTTATTTGCGAAAAAGGCTCACCGAGTATTAAAACACAAGCATCTATTCCGTCATCATCCACAAGAAGATTGGAACCGTTGCCAACTGCAATAAGCCTTACATTTTCAGCTTTTGCACACTTGACAAGTTCGCTTATTTGCTCCTCGTTTTGCGGATAGACAACGAGCCTTGCATTGCCGCCTATTTTAAAGGTGGTATGAAGGCTCATTTTTTCGTTTTGAAGATACTTGCAATTAAATTTTTCACAAAGTTTAATTAACTGCTCCAAGCTATCACCAAATTATTATTTTACTTTACCAAGAAGAGCCGCACCGATAACACCGGCATCATTACCAAGCTCTGCCTTAACAATTTTAGTTTGAATTTTACTGTGAATTGAATATCTTTCAGACTGAACAAAACGACGAAGCGGTTTCATAAGAGTTTCGCCCTCATTGCAAATTCCGCCGCCGATACAAATAATTTCAGGCTGGAGAGCATTAACAATATTGATAAGACCGCAAGCAACATACTTGATATAATCATCAACAACCTTAATGCCTGCAATATCGCCTAAACGCATAGCGTCAAAAGCAGTCCTTCCCGATACCTTGCCCTCTTCCTTAGCAAGCTTGTGCATAAGAGAATCAGGATATTCTTCCATAGCTTTTTTAGTCTGCCTGATAAGAGCGGTAGCAGAAGCATAAGCCTCCCAGCAGCCCTTACGACCGCACGAACACTGCTCGCCGTCAACAACGATTACCATATGGCCGCACTCGCCGCCGGCATAGTTTACACCGTTTACGATTTTGCCGCCGATAATTACACCCGAACCTACACCCGTACCGAGAGTTACGGCAACAAAGTCCTTAGCGCCGTTTCCGCAGCCCGCATAAGCCTCACCTAATGCTGCGCAGTTAGCGTCATTTTCAATAAATACCTTTTCCTCAGGCTTATTAATTCTTTTTGCAAGCATAGTTCTTGCAGGAACATTATTAAACGCAAGATTGTTTGCAAATTCAATAACACCGTCCTGATTAACCGTACCCGGAGTACCCATACCTACGCTGTCGATATCCTCCATGGTAAGGCCTGCCGTTTTGACCGCTTCCTCGCAAACATCTGCAATATCGTCAAAAATTTCATCTGCACTCCTCGGAGAGTTCGTAGGAGTCTTTGAAGTGCCGATAATATTGTAATCATCATCTACAACCGACGCAACAATATTTGTTCCGCCTAAATCAATACCAATTGTATACATTGTGCTTTACCTCTTTTTTAATTTATATAAACAAAATTTGACTTAGCTTTGCCAAATTTCAATTTCCTTATCCTCCGGCTGAACATCGTCCATACCAAGGCTTATCATTAAATCCTTTGCCGCATTGTAACCCATTTTCTTTTGACGGTTATTCATTGCGGCAGTTTCAACAATAACTGCAAGATTTCTGCCCGGAGTAATAGGAACGGTAATAGCCGGAACCTTCACGCCGAGAACATTTGCATACTCATTATCAAGACCGAGTCTGTCATAAGCCTTTGTTGAATCCCAAGCCTCAAGCTGAATAACCATATCAATTTTTTCGCTTGGTTTAACGGCACCCATACCGAAAATACGCCTTGCATCAATAATACCGATACCTCTAAGCTCAACAAAATGGCGAATATTGCTCGGCGAATTGCCACGAAGCGTTCTTTCGTTAATTTTTCTGATTTCAACTGCGTCATCCGCAATAAGACGATGACCACGCTTGATAAGTTCAATGGCAGTTTCGCTCTTGCCGGCACCGCTTTCACCGGTTATAAGAACACCTTCGCCGTAAACCTCAACAAGAACACCGTGCCTTGTAATTCTCGGTGCAAGTTCTGTGTTAAGAAATTCAATCAATGCGGCTAAGAACGGCGATGTTTCCTCCTCCGTCTTAAGAAGCGGAATTTCGTGCTTTTTGCAAGCGTCGTAAAGATAATCGGGAATTTCAAGACCTCTTGTAACTACCGCAGCGGCAGGTTTAAGCGAAAGCCAACAATCAAGAGCCGCTTCCCTCTCGTCAGGTTCCATACTGCGAATAAAGCCTATCTCTGTCCAACCGAGAATCTGGATTCTCAAAGAGTCAAAATAATCGGTATATCCCGTCAAAACAATACCGGGACGATTAACCTCGCTTGTTGTAATCAAAATTTCGTCAGCCGAGCGTGGCATATAAACCGTTTCAAGCTTGTGAAAATCAATCATCTTTTCAAGCGAAACAGAATATGTTTGCGACATAATCCATTCCTCCAAATCTACATTCAAAAACTATTATAAAGTATTTCGGTAACTTAATCAAGGGGAATTTGATTTTTTATTATAGAAATTATAATATAAATATAAAATATTTGCTAAATGTTTACTTTTCTCTTTTTTTGTGCTAAACTTAATACAATTTCAATCAAATTATACGGAGTTAAACCAAGTGAACGATAAAAAGAAATTAAAAATAGCAATCGGCACCGACGCATTTCCGCCAACAACCGACGGAATAAGCAACGTTGCCCAAAGCTATGCGCAAATAATCAATAAAAATTTGGGTGAAGCGGTTGTTGTTACACCTAAAAATCCAAATCAGCTTGACTACAGATACGATTATCAAATTTACAGATATAAAAGTTGGTGGCTTCCGTCAAAAGAGGGCTACAGCATAGGCTGGCCTTTTAAAGACGAACTTCATCAGGACATAATCAATATGAATTTTGACCTGCTCCACTCTCATGCGCCTCTTGCAACAAGCTATTATTTCAGACGTGTTGTGGAAAAGAAAAAAATTCCAACCGTGCTTACTTATCACACAAAATATGAATACGATTTTGACAGACGTGTTCCGACAAAGGCGGCAAGAGATTTTGCATATCGATTTTTGCTTAATAACATCAATGCCGCAGACGAAGTTTGGGTGACAAGCAAAGGCACTGTTGACTCGCTTCGCAAGGTCGGATATGAGGGCGAATACATTGTTATGCCAAACGGTTGCGATTTACCTATAACAAACGTAAGCGACGATGATATTGCGCTTATTAAAAGAAAACATAACATACCAAACAATATTCCGCTTTTTATTTATACCGGCAGAATGATTTGGTACAAAAACATTGAGCTTATCCTCGATGCCTGTGCAATGTTAAAAAACGAAGGCAGGGACTTTAGGCTCATTATGCTCGGCTTCGGTGCAGACGAAAATGCAATTAAGAAAAAAATTCGCAAATGCGGTATTGCCGACAATGTTATTTGGACAGGAAAAATATTAGACAGAAACGAACTTTTGGGATATTACGGCATTTCAGATTTACTTCTTTTCCCGTCAACCTTTGATACAAACGGCCTCGTTGTAAGAGAAGCAGCAGCGTGTGCAACGCCAAGCCTTTTAGTACGTGGCAGCTGTGCGGCAGAGGGTGTTGAGGACTGCAAAACAGGCTTTTTATGTATGGAAAGCGCCTATTCAATCAAAGCAACGCTCAATAATATTATGGATAACAAAGCACTTCTTAAAGAAGTCGGCAAAAAGGCACAAAGCGATATTTATATCAGCTGGGACGATGCTGTTAAAAAAGCCTATGAGCGTTATTATGTTGTTATCGATAATTTCAAAACAAAGAATAATTTATAATCAAATTAACAAAATTTCAACTTTTTCATAGAATAAAAAAGTAAATTAAGGAGTTGATTTTTTGTTTAGTTATATAAAAAAACTGCAATACCCTATCAATATAAAACACCCTGACCCAAAAGCCGCCGCCATCATAATAAGTCAATACGGTGGAACATACGGCTTTTAGATATACATTAATATAAACAAAAACGCCCTCGGCTGAGTAACCGAGGGCGTTTCTAATGAGATACGTAGTTTTTGGTATCGGACTACGTGTTGTTATAATATCAATTATATTATGCTTTGTCAATAATTATTTCAAATACGTTTTTGCAACATAATATGTAGCGCTGCCGTATTTGACTTTAGACATAGTATATTTCTTGCCTTTAATTTTCTTAGTGCCGGTGGAAGCGGTTACAAGCTCAACTTTTGTATTGTTAGGAATAAGCGTGTGAGCTTCTTTGTCGCCGAGTGCCTTATAAGCATTCAAGCCACCGTTTGCCTTGACCGTCTTGTAAACCTTAGTTTCTTTAAGATTTTTTTGATTTTTTGGTCGGAGAATACCGTTTACTGTTGATGAATTATAAGTTTTCTCTCTGAGTGTCATTTTATCGCCGTTCCCGGTTGCATTTTGGTCGTAATACTTAACCTTGCCGTTCTTAGTAGGCTCGGCAATAACAAAAATATGGCCGTATGTACCTGATGTTCTGATTCCGATATCACCCTTTTTGAGTTCGCCGTTTTTGTATGTAGGTGTAATAAAAACAAAATTCTTTTTGAGCCACGCAGATGATTTACGATTAGTCCACCAATATTTTGCATTGCCCCAAAAGCCTTTATCAAGTCCAAGGCATTCGTGGATATAGCAGTCAATTAAATCCACGCACTGCACACCGTAAACACCGTCATAGTTTGTTTTCTTGCCGAGGAATTTCTTTACCCAAGCAGAAAACTTCATACCGTTTGAGCCGCCTTTCTGCTCAATGTTCATAACAGCGGACAAGCCTGCTGCTACCGCCGAGGCAAGAACGCCGAGAAGTGCCGCCTTAAGTGCGGACTTATCCTGTGTAAAATCGACCGTCGGCAAAGCAACTACAAGAAAAGCGATAAGTGCCTGAATGAATGTTTTTGCAACTCTAATGAGTGCTTCTTTGGTTAATGTGTAATTTTTCATAATTTTTTACTCCTTTTTATTTTAATCTATCTTCAAGGTCCTTAATTCTATGGTCGGCAACGCTAACCTTATTTTCAAGCACAGGCACACGCTGTGCAAAATTATTATGTTGTCGAACTTCTCTTGTAAGTTCCTCGATTTTGGTATCTGTAACTGCTTGATTTTTTTCAAGCTCTTTTTGCATTTTTCGGCTGTTACCGATATTTGTAACGATAACTCCGAGAAAAGTTAAGCCGCCTGTTATTAATGCGACTAACACTTCATTTGTCATATCATCACCTCGGCTTGCTGTTGTTTTTCGATTTCCGCCTTTTCCTCAGGCGTAACTTCTCGCCAATTATCGGCAGAATCATTCCGTCCTAATGAAATTTCAGTACCAAATGTTTCGCCGTTGGTGAGGAAATTGTTTTTATTTTTAGACTCCATTTTCAATGTCAAGAGATAACACTCCGTTTTCGAACTTTAGTCCGTCGCCGAGCGTAACATTTCTAAATTCGGGACGTCCGTATGCTTTTGGAATCGAATATACAAGTCCGCCGGTTCTTACACAGGGAAGGTCACGTAAATAATCGTTAATCTCGTCAGCGGTACCCTTAGCACCTACTACCATTTCCCAGAAGGTTGTATCGTATTCGGTAGCGTCTATGGCGAATCCTAACTGACCCGACCATATGTCAATAGGATTGTATTTGTAATCGTAGTCATCAGGGATATTCTTACCAATATCACCGATATATACAATATCGCATAAGCATTCCGTATCTGTTTTGCTGAATTTTAGGTAAATAGTGTCGCCTTTGTTTACCTTGATTTCGAGAGGTGTGAAGCCTGCCACAGCATTCGGATGACCTAAACGAAAAATTCCTCTACTATAAAAGCTGTATTTGCCGTCAGAACTAATTGTGCTTAATAAATCGCTGTTATCGAGCACCATTGTTCTTTTGGTAATATCTTCGGCAAAACCAGAAAGTGTTCTTGTAACTTTCTTTTTTGAATTTAACGGCCTACCATACATGAAAAGATAACCCGATAAATTACTTAATAAATCGTTGACTTCTTGTGTTGTGATATGGTTGCAATCGGAATTAAACCAATCTCCTGTGTTCAAATCTTGAACGTAATAAGTATTATACGAATCAAAAACTTGGGCTTCGCCGCCGGTACCGGTAAGAATAAGAATGCCTGCATATAAATTCACAAGCAAACTTCCGTCCTCTTTTTTGCAACTAATGCCGCTGTTAACGAAATATAAACTGCTTTCCTTAAGGTCACTAACCTTGAAATCTTGGCTTAGAATTGTGATAGGTTGGTTTTTTAGTAAAGCGTAGTCGGTTGTGCCCGGAGCACCCTGCGGTCCTTGTTCACCCTGCGGTCCTTGTTCACCTTTTGCACCCGGTGCGCCGTCATTACCCTTGTCGCCTTTTTCACCTTTTAGTTCGCCGTTTGCAAGCTTTGTTTCAAGCATTTCGGATATATCATTAGCTCGCTTAGTAGCCTCTTGTGATTTAACCGTTTCGTTCGTAAGCGCCGAATAATCAGACGTTGAGGTTATCCTATTTTCGTCACTTAGCACGTCATACACCTCTATATTAAATCTCGGTGTAGTTAAAAGCTGAGCGCCTGCTGCATTTGAATCGTATATCCTCAATTCACATTCAACAGTACCTGCTGCCGTAATAAGCTGCTTTTCAACGTCAACAATAGCCATTCCGTTTTCAATAGTGCAATCCTTATATATCACATTACCGTCAGTCTTTTTGCCATATATTGTAGCAATCATATCACCACCAAGTATAAAGGCTTTTCCGCCGTCGGTAAGGGATATAACTATCCTTCTTGAATTAACATCATTTAGTTTAACGTCTATGCTCCATTGTGCGCCGCTTTTCTGCAAATCAAGAGATTTTCGATAAACTTGTTTTTCCATATAATCACCTCTTGAAATAATTATACAAAAAGAACGAGGGTGTTTGTCACACCCTCGCCGTTAATTATTTGAGCCAATATTTATTTATATAATTAATAACATCCGTTCTATTACCATACAACCCTGTTTTCGTCATTATAGTAATTATCTTAGCTTTTTCATCAGCATTACCGTTAATGAATTTTGCTTTATATTGATTGGTAATAGAAGTTCTGATACCGAAAACGGCATTATCCTGCGTCATACCGTTAGCAACTTTAGCCTTAATTCTGTTATCAACATAATCACGAATGCTCTTGGTATCGTTTGACTTAAACGCTTCAACCATTGCCTCGGTATTATAAGACGACGCTTCCCAATTTGTAAAATCCTCATCATCAAAATAGCCTGTTGATTCAAGTTTAGTTTTAATTTGACTGCGTTTTGAATTATCCGCAGCTAAATATTCTTCCTTAAAAGCACTCTTTAATGATGATTTTATGCTTTTTTCAGCCTCTGTCTTTGTCTTGCCGTTGCTTATATCGGTTGCAATATTGCCGTCAATGACAGTTTTCAAAACCGATTTATCACTGCTGTTTAAAGCGTTTATCAAGTCAGTTTTGTTATAAAGCTTACTGTCTTTACTGTCCTGCTCCTCGTCAATCTCGACCGTATCAATTGCTTTTTCAACAGTTTCCTTATCCATTCCGCTTGATATAAGCGTTTCAAGCGATTGCTTATATTTTTTGTCGTCGCTGTCCGCCTTATATCCTGCTGCCTTTTGAATTTCGGAAGAATAGGCTTTAATTGCTTTATAGGCAATCTCGTAGTCAAAGCCGTCGCTTTCAAGCTCTTTAGCGGTATTAATTGCCGTGCCAATATCTCCGTCAAGATATGCAAGGCCTGCAGTAGCAACTCGTTCGTCATTTTCTATCAAGCCTTTTTTGATATAATTGTCGGGTTTAGAAACATTATCGGCAATGCGCTTATACATTTCCTTGTTGCCGTCCTTAATTGCCTCATATATCATTTGTTGCTTATCCTTTTCGGGAAATAGGTCAAGACCAAATACAGCAAGCACATCATCAGTAAGTAAAACCTCTTTAATTTCCGGTTGTGCAGCTTCTTTTGCCATTGAAGGATTGAAACTATTTCCGTTCTTTGCACCTTTGATAACATTTTCCACGCTGTTAATATCACGAATTACGTTTTTTATCGGCAAGCCGAAAAATGCGCCAATCGAGCCGGCAAGACTTTCGATTTTTTGTGTATAGGTAAGATTGTCACTATTCAGATTGTGAATTGAATTATACAAATCACTAAACACCGACATATCTGCCCTTGTCACATCATAGCCTTGGAGTGCAGTTATAGCGTCTTTAAGAAAGGCTATTTGATTAACAGGGTTAGCATTGTCAATAAAATTAGGAATAAGCTCAGCAATATATTTTTCAGCATACGTTTTATCGTCATCATCATTACGTGCGGCGGTTACAATTGATTGAAGAAGAGCGTTTATAACACTTGCAATAACAAGTGAAGCAACAATTCTCGTGGCCTTTTTCTTGCTAAACTTTCCACGCTTTGCCTGAATGGTTGCATTGAAAAGCATATTAAGCGAAGTCGTAGGCTCTGCCATAAATGCCGTTGCCATTTTTACCGTACCGTTTTTTGAACGCATAAGGGCAGAACGAGAAAATACCGAATCATATACCTGCGTTTTTGTTATAACCTCGGTAAATCGTTCGCCTGCCTTTTGCAAACTTTCCTCTGTTGATAAATTAGGATATTTGTCCTTGGTCTCTGCCTTGCAGGCATTCCAAATGTGAGACCAAGTTATTTCGTCAGCCTTTGAAGCCGTATATCCAAATACCTCATCACGAAACGCTCCGTCCTTAAAAAATGCCGCAATCTTTTCCTTGCCCTTATAATCAATATTATTAAGGTAATCAACCGTACTTTGAGCCATGTTGGTATCAAAATATCCCATTTCCTTAATAATAGCAACAGGAGCATATTTCTTTATTTCGTCATAACTGCGCTTCGTAAATGTAGTTTTTGCGAAATATTTGGTATCAATGATTGATAACGCTCTGCCTATTGCTGACGGCTGCTGAATTGCAACGGAAGCGGAAGCAAAAACAGCATTTTTCTTGAACATGCTCACAAACTTATCAGCAATATCTGTACCGGGTTCACGGACCACTCCGCCATTTATATTTTCTATCAATTTTGATATATACGATATTGCTTCATTTCCATATTTGTTTTCAATTTTTTCTTTAATTGAAGTTAAATTATCTGAATCGTCAATGTCGGAATAGTTATATACTTTATCAAAATTTTCAAGTGGCAAGGTAAATGCATGGTATTTTGCCATTTCATCAACATGGCCTGCCCAAACACTATCAAAACCATTAAGAATAAGAGCCTGCTTTGCTCCTTCCACCGTTGCGTTTGTCATTCCTGAATTTTTGATTTTTTTAGTGCCTTTAACCTCTGTACTCTTTTCTTTAACCGAATCGCCGTCAACTTTCATAGGGAAGTAATTTTCCTCTTTAAACAGTTCAACATCATAAAGCTGCCGTGTAACTTCGTTGCCCTTTTCTGCCATATCGGTCGAAAGATATTTAACCATATCTCTAACGTATTCTTTTTGTTCTTCAGTAAGCAAATCGGTCAAGTATTTCAAATCCTGCTTACTTAATTTATGCGTTGAGTATTCATTGCTTTTCTTTTTGTTTTTCGTGTCAGCAAATTTAATGCCGCCGTGCAAAATATGATTTTTTGCTTGTTCTCTTCGACTGAAAGCGTATAACGACATTAAGTCTTGTAAATCGAATTTTAGTTTTTCACCTAACAAAGATTTATACTCTGTTATTTTATCAAAATTCCAACTCTTCCAATTATACTTTTCTCGAATATCATTAGCAAAATTTTTACTGTCGCTGATAGTAACCGCCCATGTGTCCTCACCTTTTCTGACATCACGGTAAAGTTTAAGCAACTCATCACTGCCAAGATATTCAAAAAAGTATTCCGGTTTCATTGAATTATATCCAAGCGAGCGTAAATATCTGTTATTAATTTGCTTTACAGATATACTTTCGATTTCTTCCTTGACCTTAGATACAGATTTTTCTATTGTTTTGTTTCTTTCATAGCCAAAAAGCTTGTTAGCTTTTCCTATGGTAGTAAGTGTCATTGATATAATATCATCAAGCTTTGAAAGTTCTGTAGAATTTAACATTGCCACAGTTTTATTTCCGATAGAATTTTCCAAAGCCGCTAAATCTTTCATCAACCACTCGTTATACAAATTGGTAATATAGTGATATGTATCGGTTTTATCTGCACTTAGTCGAGTAAAACTATCATTAAGATTTTTGACTTTGTCAAGAATTTTATCATCAAATTTTGTATCCGTGGTTACTGTGTAGCATAAATCTCTTACACTCTCAACCATATTATTAGGAATATGCTTTGTTTTAGTTTGCTTAGCAAGCGAAGCAAGTCGTAACAAATTGCGTTTAATCCTTTTCCTATATTCAGCCTTAAGCTTCTCTTCTTTAAAGTTTTTTCTGAATTCTGCTTTATATTGAATAGTATCTCTATATAAATCAGACCTGTATTGCTGATTTTTGTGAACTTGTTCTTTTCTAAATTCAGAAAATTCCTTTTTATGCCTTGCCTTTTCGTCAGCGAGCAGCTTTTGATAGTTGCTTATTTGCTGAGCATATTTCGACCTTGCTTTTAAAAAGCGCTTTTCGTTTTTATCCGCCTTGGTCTCATAAAGATTAGTCTTGAAATAATAAGAAAGAATATCATTAGCAAGGCTTTCGAGATATTCTTCCTTGCTGTAGCCGTAAACGTTTTCAATAACTTTATTTTTATAAGTATTAACCATATCAAGAAGCGCAATCGGCAAATCCTGCGAATTGTCACTCGGCATTAATCCGCCGAATAATTCTTCCATTTCATTAGCTAAATCGTCAAGCAGTATACCATTTTCGGTAATGTTAATCTTTCCTCTTGCCGCATTTTTATACTTGCCGTAAGAGCCGAAATAATACGAAACCTCTTCCTTTTGCTTATCGGAAAGCTTAATCTCTGTGTTTTTCAAATAATCAAGCATTTCCTGTTCTTCCTGCGTAGGCTGATACTTAAGCTGCTTTTCGTTTTCAACAAGCTTTTGTGCAAGGTCGTATGCAGCATTAAAGAATTGCTGAGAAGTGTCGAGCGTGTGCCAGCTTTTCATTTCCTTTTCCACGTCAGCGCCTGTCATACGTGTAGGTGTAAGCTTAATGATTTTTCTTGCCGCTTTTAATAGCGAGTTTGTGCTTACCTCTCTGCCGTTAGTAAGCTCAAATTGGTGTTTTAAGACCTCATTGATTTCCTTAAGGTGCTTGTTTTCACGCTTAAGCTCTGCGTACTCGGCATAGTCTACATCTCTTGAGTATTTTTCTTCTGACAGGTTATCATTATTATCATTTTTAATATGTCTTCTTCCGTCACTGTCCCCTTCTCGTTGAATCTTCTCTTTATTGAGTTTAACATTACTTGCTGTTGTTCTTCCGTCTCCAGCGAATCTAATGTTGCCATTATTATATCCGTCGAAATTTTCAGATATTTCATGTCCGCCACTAATGTCTCTTCTGTCGGTGTTAACATTATTTACATCCTTTCTTTCATGTATATTTTCTGATTTTTTCATTTTTATAACAGTTAAATTATAATCATTATCAAGAGTATAATAATAATGAACATTATTAAGATACTTGTGACATACTTTACCAACCTTATCCGAATCCCATGTTAATGCCTCGGAATAAAGCTTATTATACTCTGCTTTTGATAGCTTAACATTAGTATATTCTGTTTCGTCAAACTCGTCAATATTAACATCACGAGAAAATCTAACATCTTCAAGCGAATTTATAACATCAAGTCGGCTCTGCTCGTTATTTGCTTTATATTCTGCATACGATACGCCTGCATTTTTTAATGCATTTTTCAACTTTTGACTTGCATTGTCAGGAATAACAGCAGTATATACTTCGTTAAAATAAACGGCTCTTTGCGGTTTTGCTTCAAAATAACTCGTTGGCAATGCACGAATATCATTAACGAGGGTCCAAATATCATCAACCGCCATATCACTGTAATTAGCCCAGCCTTTAAGCTCGGTTTTCAAATAATTTGCAAGCCCTGATTTTGTTTCTGTTTTTGCAACGCCGTCAACGATAATATCAGCCACAGCAAATGGGTTATCGTTTTTTGTCATACTTTGGGCAATTTCTCGAAATCTTTTATAAAGATTATTACGTATTTGATTGTATTCTTCATCATTAACATTTTGAAGTCGTGATTTATCATTTCTCACTTCATCAAGATTGTTATATTTCTTTGCCGAGCCACCGATTATATTGCTGACGAGAAAATTGCCGCCCTGAGCATTTTGATTATTCATTGCCTTAACGATATTTTCAAGGTTATAATCCCAATACAGACTTTCCCAATTCTTTCGATTACCTGATTTGGTAAAAGGGTCATTGCCTTTCCAAATACCCTTTTTCTCTACAACACCGTCAAATAAATCATTAAGCCAGCTTTCATATTCCTTTTGATTAATTTTATCATCAATAAGATTATGTGTTGCCTCATCATCTGAAACGAGTTCAACTTTTTCAGCTCCGTTTTTCAAATAATCGATAGCCTTTTTCACAAAAGCTTTTCTTTGAAACGCCGTCTTAATTTCACCCGAATTGTTGAAAATGTTATCTATGTTCTCATCACTTATACCGGGAATTAAGGATTTATAGTAATCAGCGATTGATTGCTTTATCTTGCTATCGTATCTTTCAACCCATAATTTGCTCGGAAGTAACGGTTTGTTCTCAATTTCCTGAAGCGTATCTTTTATATTATCATTAAGAAAATCGAAAACGTCAGTATCTTCGCTTGTAAGAGTTGTTTTCTTTTCTCTTTGAACAATATCTCTAACCGGCTCAGACTTATCTGCCAAATATAGCTCCTTTAAAGCATAATCATTTTTATACTTATTAACTAATTCGGCAATACTTCCTGCGCTGTCAACCTGGTCTTTGAAATTATCAGGATGAAATAATGAAGCATTAGGCTTATATGCAAGTTTTTGCTTTACAAGATTGTTTATTTTGCTATATAAATCCCATGCTTTCTTTTCATTAAGTTTGTGTTCGGCTTTAACTGATATCGGAGTATAAGCGTCAGAAGAATAAACCTTATTTGCATTACTTTCTTGTGGGTCAATAGTCTTTTTATCAAAAACAAGTGAAATATCGCCAAATTCATTATTTGCGCTGATATTTTGTGCTTTCATTATTGCTATCGACGGACTTGGTAAACCGCCGAGTTCTAATGCACTGAGCAGTTTACTTTCGGTAGTATTATGAATTGCAACAAGGTCCTTTGTTTCCTCAATAGGTATATCAAGTGAAAATTTTGTATCGGTTCCCGGAATATCAACGTTTTCCACTTTTGTATATTTCTTTAAGTATTTATCATAATTAATATAATCATCACCAATTTTATAAATTGGTTTACCCAAAGAATTTTTGCCATAAGAATTATCAAATGCAGTCAAAAACTCTTTACCGTCATACTGCACCGTTTTTGTTTGCAAAGTAAATTCTTCCCACCTTGCTTCACCATAACGCTTATATCCTTTTCGTGCTTTGCCGTCAAGATACCAATCGCAGCTTGATATTCCCTCACCCCAATGGTCACTTCCTCTGACAACTCCGTTTTCATTGTACCAATATTCACTTGAAATCTTACGTTTGCCGGTCTTATCGAAATAATAGCTCACATAATCCGGCTTGCCCTTTGGTCTTTTTGAAATTTCTTTGAAATCTGCCAAAGTATTAACATAAAAATTATTTTTATTTGCAATTCCGCTCTGATACCGTTGATAAAGTTCCTTTGCTTTGGAAAAATGTTCATAACCGTTGTATTGATATAATTGAGCGTTTCTTAAATCGTTTAAGAATCTGTCAACGTCAAGTGAAAATTTTGTTTCATTATTATTGACAGACGCTTTATTTTGTGTTACATTGTCATTAGATACAGGAGAAGCAAGCTCGTTTCGGACGTAAGATTGAGGGACGTTTTCAGCGTCATTTAATACTTGCGTAACTGTATCGTTTTTATTTATATAAGCACTTATCACCCAGAGTTTTTTCCATTTGCTTTCTGCGGCACTTTCTATCAAATAGTAAGTGCCGTTTATTTTTTTCTTGAATAATATAATTTGAGCACTTTTGTTATTTGAATTATTAAATTCTTTACTGCTCTTATCAACGACTTCAACGTTATCATAATTTTCAAGAATATAATTAATTCTTGCCAAATCATTTTTATTTTTCATTGAATTATCAGCTTTGCCATTTTTACCATGCCTTTTTTCAATGTGTTTAAGAGCATTAGTATTTATTCCATTTGAATAGCCTGTAAAATCAAATCCAATAATTTTCTTTAAATCTTTGATTTGTTTTTTATTAACTTCTGATATTGTGTGACGTGCAAATTTTTTAGTCGAATTAAATTCGTCAATAAAACCCAGCATTTTTTCATCAACTGAATTTAAGTAATCTTTAATAACCGTTTGCATATCATAAGGATATTCCTCAATATTTCTTGAAAATTTTATACTTGTTGTATCATACTCAACCTCGGTACCGTTATAAAGATTATTGCTTGCATTATCAAGCATATTGAGAAACTGTTTGCGGATATGGTCGGCTCTCTTTTGCTCCATTTCCATAGCGTTCCTTGCAGCCGTCTGCAAATTAGAAGTAGCAATCACATTTTTAATTTTCTCAATAACAGACTTAAGGAAATCTGCGATTGTTTCAATAATGCTTTTCTTTTCAGCCTCGGTTTTGTTGTCACTGAGCCACTTTGCAAACTGCTCAACACCCTCATCTGTAGAGAAAAGACCAGATACAGCGTCGTTGGTAAGCTCGTCTATTGCCTCGGCTCTTGTCTTTGACCCCTCAGCCTTAGTATATGTATCAATATATGCGTCAACAAGAGCGTTAAAATTATCTGCGCCCTTGTAGCTGACATACCAATCACGAATAGCGGACTGCACATTTTTGTATTCCTGCTCATTATAAGCAAGCCCAAACTCGCCAAGCTCGTGAATAAGTGCATTATACTCACCGCTGCCGTCTGCATTAATGATAATTTTAGCGAGTGACGGAATAAACTGACCGTTTCCACCCTGTCTGCCGTCGGAGTGTCTTTCAATATCCACTCTTGTTTTCCTTGCAACCTCGGTAAAGACATCATCAATCGTACTGTCGCTGTCAGAAATATTCTTGTATTCACCTTCAATATGCCTTGTGGCTTTTGTAGGTGATTTTTTATTTTTCCTCTGCTCCTCGATATAAGTGTCATAACTTTTAGCGTCCGTTTGTCCCGAACGGTAAATATTAATCGCCTTATCGCCGAGGAATTTAACTGCAGGATAAAAAGCCGGGTTTCTCATAACGAATTCATTAAACGGCACATCAGGCTTGGCAACGCCCAAATCATAAAGCATTTTTGCCTGAGATACATACGTACTCACACTTGCGCCCTTTAAATTATTCGGGTCAAAATTGACAAAAACGGCATTTGCCCCGGAGTTACCGAAGTTTTTATTTATAATTTCATTTGTCAGGACCTGCTGCGTTTGATTTTCAAATGAAATATTGTTGTAATCTATATCGCCGGCTGAGGTTTTAAGCTTGATATTGCTGCGGTCGGCGCTGACCTCGAATGGGTGCTTGCCATAGATTTTTACCTCCGCTTGATTTCCGTCTGCCGTAATAGCAACAGCGTTAACATTATATTTGAGGTTGTCGCTCTGTTGTTCTGCTGTGAACGTTTCTACAGGCTTTTGTGTATATTCCGATACGTTTGGTGTGTTTTCCTCTAAAGCGGCATTTTGAGCGTTCTCTGCCCTTTGCTGATACTTGCTGTAGCCGCCATAAGTAAAACTATAATCTGTATAGCCGTTCTTAAGCTTAGCCGACAATGCTTCAAGCGAATCGTTGCTGATATCTTTTTCGGTAAAGTCTGAGCCAAACTGTTCATTTATGGCATTAATAGCTTTTTCACTATCCTTAATCACCTTGACATCATATCGGCTCAATTCAAAGCCATTAACCATTTTGCTTATGGCCTTATTTATTCTGTCCTCGTTTTTTTCACCCTCAATTGCCGTAGCAATGTTTTCCTTGAAACCTTCTTTCACTATCTCTGTTTGAAGCTGTCCGAGCCTTTTTTCATTAAGCTTACTGTAATCAGCTTCATCATAAATAGAAGCGCCGGCAAGTACATCACCGTTTGCTTGACTTGTCTTAACCTTTGCCTGCAATTCCTCGGCATACTTATATGCCTTGCTGTTTTTATTTTTTGAAAGTCCCTCGTCTATAATCGCCTGAATATCGCTGTTGCTTTGCGCTTTTGCTTCTGCGCCGAGCTTTTTATTATCGATATTATTTTGTGCGCTTTCAATAATCTTGTTCGGCGCAATTTCACTACCTGACATAACAGCGCCGGCAAAGCCTGCCTGCAAGGCGGCGAAAATATCCTCGGCAAGCATAGACTTAACAACCTCTTTGTCTGCTTCTTGTTCACTCAAACCTTGTTCAAGATAGCTTCTTTTAAGCTGCGAAAGCTCGCTTAATTGTCCCTGTGTAATTTGGTCGTACGTTCTGTCAACAACATTGCCGATAATTTCCTCTGTGCCCTCATTAAGTCCGCTCACAAGAATTTTACCGAATGTGCTGTTTCCTTTTACGTCTGCCCATTCAAGCGGAGCGCCCACCATTTCGGTAAGAAAATTAATTAATGCGCTTTTCACGCTGCTTTTAATCGTTTCACCCGAAGAACTTCCGCTTGCAAGCTGTGAAGACATATCATCACCCATAGCCGCCGTACTGAATACGCCGTTAATAAGTGCTTGTTTTGCCTTTTCTGCCTTACCCGAAGCGGTAATACCGCCTGTTATTCCGCCGCCAAAAAGTAATGAATTGTAAACATTTTCCGCCATTTGGTCTATGTTATCATATAGCGCCGCATTAACATTACCCATATTGTTGCCGAGAATTTCAATTTCGTTATTCTTATTGACGCTTATAGGGCCTATTTTCTTTCCGGCAAGATTGATAAGTCCGTCATTTGCCGCCTTATCTTCAAGTCCTTTTCGTGTGCCGTACGCCGCATTCGTAATAAAGTCCGCTGTGCCGTTAATACTGCTTTTACCGTTCACCGCCATATCAATGGTATTTGCTATATTCGCCTGCGCTCTTAAAGGGGAAGTAAGAGTTCTTGCCGCCTGCATTATAACCGGGTGCTCCTGTGCCGCTTTTTCAGCGCCTTTTATAACCTTTGCCTGCTGCTCATTGTTTTTATTAGCAACATAATAATCAATCAAGTCCTCTGCCTTGATATCCTTATATCCTTTCTTGTTAATAAGGCTTTGAAGTTCTTTGAGCGAATTATTATATTTTTGGCTATAGTTAATGTCGTTTTGACCCTTTGAGCCTACACCCATAGCATTAAGCATAGCACTGCTCATATCATCAGCACCCGAAGCCTTGTTTTTCTCGACAATTGCGTTTTTAAATTTGTACGCCTGCTCTGCTTTTTTTGATATTTCCTTATCTTTGCTTAAAGCGCTCTTATTTTTAGCCGCTGTTTCTTCTCTTGCTTTTTGCTTAATGTCAGCGTCGTATGCCTGTTGCTCATAAGCCTCTTGCTTAGATTTATTATAAATCTGCTTGACTTCATTTTTCCGTTTAGCGTCATACGGATTCCCATATAAAGTCTCGCCGACTTTGCCTATTTCACTCATAAGTAAATTTTTCTTTTGCTTACTGCCGTTTAATGTCTCATACTCCTCCTTAAGCTTATCGTATGCACTCTGCTTTTTTTCTTTTTCCTTTTGAGCAGATTTATAATTTTTTCTTGCCTCGGAAGCGGAAACGCTGTCAAGAGGATTAATCATATTTAATACAGCCTTAAGCTGGCTTTTTCTCTCGTCATTAATTCCTTTCTTTTGCTCGTTTTTATAGGCTTTAGTGTTTTTAATATAATCATCATAATAAAGCTTATACGTATTTGCAGATACATTGCTACGATTCTTCTTTGCACCCTCATACATAGAACGAGAGTATTCATATGCGTCCTTTTTCTGCTTTTCTTCATCACGCTTTTTAGCTTTTTTTCTTAATTTTTCATAATCAACAGCCATTGTTTTCTCCTTACATAAGATTATAGTGGTCTAAAAGCCACGCCTCTTGTTTATCGTTTATTACCTTTTTATCCTTTAATGATTTAATTGCATTTACTCTGCCATAGTCAGTTGAATTACTGCCTATTTGTTGTAACATACCATTAGGAATTTTAAGCTTTTCTTGTTTTTTCTTTGCCTTTGAATCTAAATCTTTTGGAATTGAAGCAGTATCTTTGCTATATTCCGATTTATCATTAGCAGTATACGAATAACTTGAACTTCCGCTTGACCGCCTGCCGCCTGAGCCACCGCTGCTCTTAGGCGGAGTATATTTGTATTGCTTATAAATAGCGTCTGCCTGATACTGAGTAATGTTACCTTTCTTAACCTGAGCTTTAAGATATGCTTTCATTCCTTTATTATCCTTTTTTTCACGGTAGCTGTCCGCTTTGTCGGCAGCGATAGAAACATTAACCTCGTTCATAGACCAATATTCATCTCGCTTATTTTGTTTCGTATCTTCCTTAAGCTGAGCCTTAAATTGTCTGCTGTTTTCTTTAAGGCTGTTATCGTTCCAATAGCGCTCACTGTTTGTTTCTGCGGCTTCATTTGCTGCGTTTTGCTCTTTCCAATATTGGTCAAGCCAAAAGTCTCTGTTATCCGTATATTGATTAATGGCATTAGCGTTCTCCTGATTTGACCTGCCTGCTGCAGCACCGGCGATATCAGCCCAGGCATTGTTGCGGTTTGCATTGCTGTTCTCATTATTTTTATATCCCTCAATAGCCGCCTGATATGCTGCCAAATCGTTTTGTTTTTGTGCGTACCATTCTTCCTGGGCTTGCTGATAAAACGAAGGCAAAGCAGCGTCAACATTTGCCTGATACGCATTATCCGTTTGAGCGGCAACCTGCGGTGCGTATGTTGAGCCATATCCTGCCGTTAAATTCTCCGCCGCTTGCTGTGTCGCCGCCGTGGATAAACCGCCGAGCTGCCGATATAGTTCCGCCCACTGCTGATATGCTTTGTCATTTGCTTTGTCATAGGAAAAAGCACCTTTGCTTGCAACTTTGTTATACATTTCTTGCATTTGCTGTGCGTAATTATTCGGTGCATTATTCGGCTGAGAATACGCCAACTGTTGAGCAGCCTCTCTCTGTCGCTTTTGCTCCTCTGTTTCGGCATAAGGAGTATTATATTGCTCGTATTTGCTTCTTGTGTTGTTTGATATAGCCATAATTGCACCTACTTTCCTCTTGATTTTTTCTTAGCAATTGTTTCCATTTTATTATTATGACGTCTTGTTTCGGAAAGCTGTTGGTCTGCCTGGGTTGCTTGCTGATTAAGCGTATTTGTTTTATTAATTTCATTAGCATTGTAATCATTAGCCCAATTAACCTGGCTCTGTGCGTTATTAACTCTTGTCTGCGCTGCATTCCTGTTATCGCTCCACAAGCCGTATTGATTGTTGTAATCATCTTTATATGCGGTATTAAATACGTTATATGCATTATTTGCCGCATTAAGTTTGTTATAATAGCTGCTTTCTTCTGCCGCCTTTTGGTTGCTTACAAGATTATATCTGTCTTGTATTTGGTTGTATTCGTTTTGCCAATTAGTAAGAGCATTTGCTCTAAGTTCAATTGCCTTATCGCTCAGTCCGCTCATTGTATTGTTGTATGCCTGCTGCGCTGATTGCTGAGCATAACTGTTGTTATATCCGCCTGTATTTGCAGAAGCTGCTGCAAGCTGATTTTTCATTGCGCCGGCACCTGCCGATAAATACTGTTGCTTATATATTTGGAAAAGTTGGTCTTTTTCCTGGTCGTAACTAAAATCGCCGTAATTCATTATTTGGTCGAACAAATCATCAACCGTGGTTTGAAGCTTTTGCTGCGAAGCGTCAAAGTTTGCTTTTCCCTGTCCGCTGTAAAGGTCATTCCAATCATTAAAAGCGTTTTCGGACCTTTCTTTATATCCAGCGCTGTCGTTATAATTAAAATTGCCTATCGCCGTAAGCGCATTTTGTGCCGCAGTCAGCTCGTTGTTATATCCTGACGTATCAATCGTTTTGGCCTTATATTTTGGTGTTTTCTTTGACATATATCCTCACCGTCCTATATTTCATATTCCTTTGTCGTTTGGTCGCTGTATTTAACTGTAATTAAATGCGTTGTTGCAACTATATCAACTACATATTTTGCCTCGTTTGCATTACCTCTGTTGCTGTCTATATATTTTTGCAGTTTATTAACAAGCTGCTCAATATAATTCACAACGTAAGGCAAATTGCCTGTTGCGCTCATTTTACTTATAATCGGCAATTTCATAATTCGCCACCTACCTCTAAACATTTTGTAAGAGAGTAAATTTTACATTCACCCTCGCCCTCAATTTTGAATTTCATGTGGTCGCACCTGCGTGGTCTGATAGGAAATACAAAAGAATTAATTCCACGTCCTATTATTTCTCTGCCGCAGCTTTCCCATTTGCCTGAGCTGTTATATTGAATATAAAATCTTGCCTTTGCACCCTGTGCCAAATACATTCTCAATTGAAAGCGTGAAACATATTTTTGATTTGGATATGAATATCCGTAAACACCTGTCTCAACGCTCCAATTGATTTTATCTTCAAGCACATCATAATCATTATCGGCGTCAACAATCTTCACCTGTTTGTCTGTAACGTAATAAAGCGTGTTGCCGTCATTTATAAAGCGTGATATTTTTTCTTCTGTTTCCTTAGTCCACATACCCTTTTTAGTGTCGTAACAGAAAAGCTCATATTCATTTGTTTTGACGTTTTGCATTGACACGTAATATTTGTTGCCCCAAGCGCCTGCCACAGCATTCTTGTATTTATCCCTGCCGAGTGCCGAGGAAATAACGGTTGTGCTTCCGTCATAAGCAATAATGCCGTAAACGCTTTTGTAATATAAAACATTATCAATAATCGCAAAGCTTCTCTCGCTACCCTCTTCAACACCTTTAAAATTGTTTACTTCCGTATACGAAAACTCGCTCGGTGCCGAACCGTACACAATATAAAGCGTATCTTCTTTGAATATAAGAATGTTACCAAGATAATTTACAATTCCTGTAAATTTGCCGTCACTTCCGACATTAGCCGCCCAACTGTCGCTGTTAAGCCCTGAAAAGTCATAATAATTAGTATAATCGCCGAGAGCTGAGGCGTATATCTCGTGGCCGTCTTTTTGGCACAGCCATACTCTGTTACCGCATAAACAGCCAAACGGCATAACATCAGGAAATTTCTTTTCAATAGTTATATCAAATTTCCTATCGTTATTAGTAAATCCTGTCAGCCATTCGTTTTCATTTTCTTCGTAATTAATAAGCGGTGCAGAAAAATCAATGAAATTATTACCAACCTTGTTTATTCTGTAGTTATTAGTTTTCAATTTCCTTGTTGCACTGTCATATTCAAAAAGGCCTTTTTTGAATTTAGTTAAGTCAAGTTGACAATCATCACTAAACTTAATACTGAACTCGACATTATCGCCCTTACTGAATTTATCGAAGCGAGCCGCCTCATTATAATAAAAGCTTACATAACTTGATATATCGGTCCATAATGTACTGTTGTCATTAAGCTTGACTTTCTTTTGAAGCGTTCCGCTTACTATTCGATAATTGGAATTTGAATTAATGCTGTAAATATTTGCATTAAAAGTGTTTTCGTCACCGTCGCATGTGCATAAAACAGAGGATATTTTATTTTCTTTATTGACAGAAAACGTATCCTTGTATGCAATCTTGCTTACCTTGCCGCTGTCGGTATCTATAATCACTCCGTCCGGGACCACAAGTATCTTAGTACCGCTCTTAATTAATGCTTTTTTCTCGCCGTAATTTGCGCTCTTAAGCGTTTTAATATTCTTAATGTTCTGAGTATCTGCTATCGTAGAACCGCTCATTTTAACATTGGTAACAGACGGTGCTTTTTGTTGCTCGCATACCAAATCCAAATTAATTACAGAAGTGTTGAAATTATAAACATTTTTATTTTTTATAATTTCAATGTTTTCTTTATTCGAAAATAACTCACCCTCTATATCGACCCAACTGTTATCCTCACTGAGTACGCTTTTTATGTTTGATGAAAATTCGCAAATAAGGTTATAGTTAAATTGCCAGCCCTTTTTCGGCACATCATATCCGTTTGCGTCCTTTTCAATGCCTGATAAATCAACCACATAGCCATATTGCAACGGTGTTGTATTAGCAATAAGTTTACAATTCGGAATGGCGGCCTGTTCGGGCATTTCATGTTTCCACGAAACGCCTTCTTTATAAAAACTTATTGCACGTACTATTTCACTATCATATTTGCTCGGCACATAGCATTTATTTAAAACGTAACAGCTATATTTTCTTTCATCGGAATTATGGATAGCACCGTTTTTATCAGAATAATAAAAAACCTGTAAGCCTTTTTTCTTTGCGAAGTCGCCTTGATATGCTTCGTAATATTCATTTACTGCCTCTTTAACATAAGGATAAAGCTCCGTTATATCGTCGCAATAAAGCTTTCCTTTTGCTTTTTCCCATTTGCTTAATAACATTTCAGAAAAATTAGTGATTTGGCTGGCTGAAAGATAATAGTCTTGATAGTCGTAAAATTGCATATAAAGCTTAGACTTGCTTACTCTGTTTTTTATATCCAAGCATTTATAATCGTCGTCCGTAAAAGCGTGTATCGGATTGTCAACTACCTTTTTAAGCCCGGTTGTATAAAAATAATGCTGTGATTCCACACTTGATTCATCATTGTATATGTCAATAATAGTCTGTGCGGCACTCGTCCAATCGTTGAATATACCTAAATACTGAGCCTTGCCACAGCATAAAGCCTTTATATTATCTACGTTATCGCCTAAATTAAAAGCGGCGGCATTTTGGCTTACAAACCACTTTTCGCCGTATCTATCTGTAAATTCTTTGATACGTGTGCAATCCTTAAACGTTTCGTTCCAATTAATCTGTTCACCGTAAAAGGCGTCGTTATAATATATTTTTATTGCACTTTCCTTTTTAGAAACAAGCATAGGAAACGTCCACGGTGCTCCGTCGTCGGTAGTGGTTATGATTGCACCGAGGCAAATATCATTTGATGAAATGCTGTCTTTCGTTCGGTATTCATACCAACGTCCGTTTATATTGCATATCGGCTCTCCTCTTCCATAAAAGCACCACTTATCCTGAAACTCCTTAAGCAAATTGTTTTGATATGTAATAGTACCTTCAATATCGTTTTTGACAAACGAATATACTGCGTTTTGCGTATCCTTTAAAATCTGCCCTTCAGCAGTAACTGTACCGCCCTTCTGCATTGCACAGTTTTGTAATAGAGAAACCTTGCCATTAACAATAACGGCGTCAAAAGCGCCTCTGTGTGTTTGAATAGTTAAATCATTATTTGATATCGTGTTTTCATAATTACTCGTCACAATACCACGCTTATTTCTTACGCTTGCAACCGGGTAATCATCAAGCGTCATATTTTCCATATCATACCAAGCACCGTTTTGTGCTCGCTCGTTATGGTCTAAGCCCTTAAATTCTTCAATATTTTCTTTCGTGACGTTATACGCATTAAGCGACTGCGGTAATTTCATATTTTCACCACCTTATAATCTGTAGCCGTGCACACCTATAGGTCTGTGCGCTCGGTTATATGCAGCATAGAAATTGTCATAATAGCTTTGAAACATTGTCATAGCATTATTCATTCTGTCAATTTCGCCGTTAGCATAGTGAACACTCTTTTCAAGCCAAAATCTATATAACTCGCTGTATTCGAGCGGCACTATCATTTGTGTATTTATATCTGTATCGGAACTGTATCCGTTAAATGCAATTTTGTCAGCGTCCTTATGTGTTTTTATAATATCGTTATAAATCTGTGCCTCTATCTCGTTTAGCCACCTTATCTTTTCCTCGTCTGAATACTGATTAGGCACTTGATTGTCAAAATAGCTTAATACCTCGCCAATTGTAGTTTTCATATTTCTTTCACCTCAAATAGCAAAGGGCAAGGATTTCTCCCTGCCCTTTAAAATTACAACAAAGAGTTAAAGCGTTACCTCTTTAGTTCCCTCATTTGCTCTTATATATGAATGCTCAACCTCTCTGAGATTAAGGCTCATTTTAAGTCTGTCGGCATATTTCTTCTTGATTTTGCAAACCTTGCCACGTGGGACGAACATTGCTACGCCGTTTACTGCAACATATTCGCCCCTTGGGTCGTCATTAGGTCCGAGATACATAGGAATTTTAAGAATTTCCATTTCCTCACCCTCAGGGTTATCCTGTATAAATTCAGGCTTTTCCTGCATAGCTTCGCTTTGAGCTTTAAGCTTTTCGGTAAGAATAGCGTCAAGCTCTTCCTGTGTATATGTTTTTGCAGTTGTTTCTTCAACAACTGCAGTTTCTTCAATCGCCGCATTTTCTGCGGCTGCTTTACTTTTTGCCATAATATTCACGCTCCTTTATTAGTTAGCTTCATCATCATTTGCAAACTCTGCCGAAACAGTTTCAATGCTGAGAAGTCGTGTAGGGTAAAGCACAGCAGAAGCAGTAGAAAACTTAAAGCCTACCGAGCCTCTCTGTCCAAGTGGGTCATCTGCGCCGCCTGAACCGACCTGCTTAACAATCATCTTAAGGCTTGCGCCGTCAGGCTTAACAACGCCCCAAGCGTCCTTACCGAAAATAAGAGTTGAATATACGCTGTAGCCTACCGGGCAATTATCGGTATAAACTTTAGCATTATCGCTTTCAACGAAACGTACGCCGTGAAGCTCACCGATTTCGCCGTTAAAGATTTCTTTTGTTGCCGAATACTTGTGTGCTTCCTTCCAACCGTCGCTATCCCTTAAATCGAAAGAAACAGACGGATGAATAATACCGATATATGAGCCGTTGATTTTAGGTGCTTTATTCTTCTTAAGAATTGCAACAGCTTTATTGATAACTCTCGGTGTGAGCTGACAAGTTTTATCAAGCTTATCACGTGAGGCAACTGCCGTGCCGTCGCTCTTACGTGGAAAAAGTACATTCTTAACAGCCTCAGTCATAACAGAGTTACGTGTAACAATATCCATTGTCTGTGCCGCAAGGTCGCCAAATAATTCGGTAGCACCGCCGATTGTATCATCAATGTGTGTAAGAGTAAGTACATCTGTTACATAAGCATAACGGCCATACTGATTAATTTCCGCTTCAATGCTTGTCTGTCCGAGCTTGTCACCTGTAGGTGTAATACCTTCCTGAAGCGGAACAGTTGAAACGGTAAATGTATTCCATTTACGCCACTCTACCTTCTTACCTCTGTGCTTCGGCAATGGCTGCTGTTTTCCAAACTGTGCAAAATATGTTTGACTACCCACATTTTGGAGTAAAGCTGTGTCATAAAAGATTTTCATACCCGGTGACAAATCGCTGTCGCCGGTTGTGTTAAGTACAGCGTCGGCAAAAAGCTGTGCGCTGTATTTCTTTGCGCTGATACTTGCGCTTTTTAATGATTTAATAATATTCATAATGCTCCCTTTCTGCTGAAAGTAAGAGCGAATTATATATTATTTTGACAAATATTTCATAAAATTATTTTCGTCAATTATTTCGCCCATACTTGCAGCGTTCATTAATTCTTTGATTTGCTTTTGATTTAACTTATCAAAAGACATTCCGCTGTAATTAGTGGCCTGCTGCTGTGACGTTCCGTTTTCAATCGGACGGTTAGCATTAGCCCTCATTGTGTCGGCGATATCCTGTCGGCTTTGATTGTATGCGTAGCCCATAGCAGCGCCCTTAAGCTCTTCTCTGTGAACAAACTCATAAGCGTCCTTAACACTCATACCTTTGTTAAGCCAATTACGAAATTCATCATTACTGCTTTCCTGCTCAAAATCGAAATTTGGATAATATTCCTTAAGAGCTTCAGCTTCATTAACCCAAGCGTTATATTGATTCTGAAAAGCTGCTCTTTGAGCGTCCTGCTGCTGTCTGATTTCATCTTGCCTGATGATTCTCTCAGCCTGCATAAGCTCCTTAGCCTGCTCAACCGTAACGCCTCTCTCGGTTGCGATTTCTTCATAAATCGAATTGTCGCTGTCGATAGCCGATACAATTGAATCAATATCCGTCGAATCTTTAATTCCGTATTTAGCGGCGAATTTTTCAAGTGCCGGGGTAAGCTTGTTTCTGAAATCTATACCCTCTTGAATTTGCGCATTTGCTTTGCTCATACGCTTGTTAAGCGCCTTATCAAATTTAGCTTGATAATCTTGCTTGTATCTGCCCTTGATTAAATCGTCAAAGCTTTCTTCCTTAGCGTCTTGTGTGCCTGTCGCACCGTCAACATTGGTATCAACCGTACCCTCAGCCGTTGTACCTACTCCGTCAGCTCCTGCAGTAGCCGCACCGTCGGCAAATAACTGAATATGATATTTCTGCATAATAATGCTCCCTGCTGATTAAGTCAGCGAATCTGTAATCTGTGGGTTAAGCCCACGGCTCTTTATCCTCATTATACCTAAGGGTGTTATTTCAATGTCACACCCTCAAAATAACTTTTTTACATTTTTTTCAAACTCTTCCGAAAGCCAACTAACACCCTGCTTTACCGTTTCAAAAGCGCTTGCAATTTCTTTATAATATCGCTTTTTTGGATAAGCACATATAAGCGCATATCCGTCCTCAACAATAATTAGTGCCGGTATTTTTAACTTATTTTCGTTTTCTTCAAGCGTTTTTGCAAGTGCAACAATAAGTGTAGAAACACCGGCGCAAGCTATGTCCTTACCTTTTTCGGCATATCTGCAATGTCCCTCAGCCTTTAATTCAAAGCCGTTTCTTGTCTCACTGTATGTAATCTCAACCATTATTCTTTACTCTCCTATCTCGGCTGTGCCGATTCATTAGCCTTTTGCGCCGCCTGCTCGGCAAGTGAGCCTTTGTCGCCTCTCTGTACGCTTTGCATTCCCTCCGGCTTTGTGCTTTCCATATTTGCACTGCCGCTTGTTGAAGCCTGCGCTACATCAGGACTGTTGCCCTGCTGCTTTTCTTTCATTCCTGTAAGGTTGCTGTTGTCAATGTTCAAATCGCACATTACCTTAAGCTTTTCGTTTTCCTGCTGCAATTGTTGTAATTGCATTTGTGCCTGCTGTAAAGCGTCAAGCAAAGTTCCGTTTTTCTTAATTTGATTTATAACGTCGCTCTTGTGGTCGAAATCCATAATATTAAGGCAAGCAAGTGATTGGTCGGTGTTCTGCGGATTAAAGAACCCTGCGCTGTAAAGCTGCAGCGCAAGTTCATTTTGTGCTGCCTTGCTGTACGGTGAAGCCTTTTGCGCCGCCACCTCAATATCAAACTCAGGCAGATATTGTGCCGTATCGCCTTGAAGCGTCTGCCTTTCCTGCAATTTCAAATTGCTGTTATCGTATGTATCAAAATCGTCGGTGCCGTCGTCACCTGTTATCCTTACATATCTCGGCAAATCATAAAACTGTCTCATACGCTCAATTATGAGGTAGATTATATTTTCAAAAGCGTCATACGTGCCCTTAATTGCCATTCTGCTTACCTTTGAACCTGTTTCGATAAGTGCAGAAATAGCGCTTGCGGCAGTAACGCCACTTGCTGTACCGCCTGTTGATACATCACGGTTAGCTGTTGTTTCTTTAATCTCGTTAATCTTGCTGTCTCGTTGAGTAAATACTGCGCTGTCAAGTCCTCTAACATTAATTTCCCTCAAATCATCTTGACCGAGGTTTGTATTTGTTTTTACGAACGGTTGCGTCCAATCAAGGAACTCTTCCTCGTTTATCTCGCTGTCTTGCCGCTCGAAATAGCGTGGCATTGAGTTCATCAATACATTTTGGAGTATTCCTGCGTCCATTTTGTCAATGTATTCTTGCGGTTGCTTGCCTACGTCAATAAAGCCAAAGCCTGCAATAGTGCCCTGCATAGGAAACATAACATCAAAAACAAACGGATAATTACCGTCGTCATAATAGCCGTTCGGATATTCGTCAGGCTCATTTTCGGTTGCAAACAGCACAATATTATTAACGAATTTGCAGTAGTGAAGCTTGCCGTCTTTTTTATACCACCAATCAATAACAAGGCTCTTATCGGTCGTATCGATATAGTCCTCATACAAATACTGCTTTAAATCAACTTCACCGTCGCTTGTTATATTTTCAGCCTCACTCGGATATTGCTTTTTCAGTAGGTCTGTATCAACAAGCTCAACAGTAAATACATTTCGGCTTTTTTGAATATTCGTTATACCGCCCTGCCAAAAGATTGAAAGAATATTTATATTTTGAATTTCAACGTCGCCTATGCCGTCCTTTTTCGGATTCCAACCTACGTATGTTATGCCGGTACCGCTCTTGCTTTTTTCGGATATATCTGCAATGTACGTTTTGTAAAATTTATTTCGCTTCAAAATCATAGGAATAACATTCTTAAGTCTTTCCGCTTCAGGAACGTCGCCGCCTGTCCTTGCCCTTATATTTGCTTCGGGATAGTTGTCCGAAAAATCGGCAATTTTATTGGTAATTGAGTTGAACAGCCACGCTGATGAAGAGGGTGTTTCAATACCGTTAGGATTTTCCCTATCTGCCTTTACTGCGTCCTTTTTCTTTATTTGCTCCCAGTTGTGAATTTTCCACCACTCTTCGTTGTTTACAACTCTGCTTTCAAGCGACTGCTTTTGTTGCTTGTATTTCTGCAGCGTTTCACGTGCTTTGATTATTTCTTCAACACCGATTACCTTTAATCGCTTGCCGCCGGACTTGCCGCTTTCGTGCACTTCAAGCCCATTTGCCTGATTAAAGCTGTCAGCCTTATTCATAGGCTTGTCTGCCTGCTGCTCAGTTTCTTTCAAAACCTTATTGTTTTTTTCGTCCATAGGATTTTTGTACTTACTCATTTTTCTGCTCCTTAATAAATCTTAATTCCGTAGTTGTTCATACTACTTCTGTATTCACCACGCTGATTAAGTGGGTCATCAGCAAGCTCCTTAATCGGCTTACTCTTTATAGGCTTAATCGGCAGTTTGTTACACATATATCTAATTTCATCTGCAATATGGTCCTCGCCGTCTGTGTCAAGGTCCTCAACCTTGTGTTCGTCATATTGAAGCGTCGGCAAGGTACGAATTGTATTTTTACAAGTATTGAATATATACATTCTCGGCTTGCCATTTGCGGCAAAGGTAAATCTGTAATGCACCTGCTGCCAACCGGCAATTCGATTATTGTCGCCCTTTTGGAAATAAACACCGTTTCTTGCTGCCACGTCATAAATACTGATACCTGTTGTTTTTTGCCATATTGCCGGGTCGGCAATGCCGATTATGTTTTTACCTTTCAGCCACCTATGTGTTGTTTCAATTTCCTTTACTCGTTGAAAAACTTGCTGAGGATCCCACTGCAAGCCCTCGTTTGCTTCGTTCTTTACGCAGCCGTATAATTCCATTATTCTGTACAGCACACCGTCATAGTCAACAGCCCACCAACCGACTGAAAAAGGTTTATGATAGCCCCAGTCGAAAGAGCGATATATGGTCCAATTCGGCGGAATTTCAAACGGTTCTATCACATGAGTGTATAAGCCTGTAGCCTGCTGCTCTTTTGTGCCTACTCTAAAATCCTCGAAGAACATTCCCTCTGCAACATCCCATAAGCCGTAAAGAAACATTCGCTTTTGCTTTTCGGGTAGATTTTCAAGCTGTTGCAAATACTCAGGCTGTTTTGCCATAAGCGCAATATTATCCGTCACAAGTGCTTGAATAAACGAATAATCTTCCGGGTTTTCGTCAGGCATATAGTCTTTATCGATAAAGATTCGCTTAAAATAGTGATGTGAAGCTCCGCCGGGGTTAGTGGTGAAATATATCCTTTTGGGAAAATCATTAGCACCACGCAGGCAAAGCCCTATTGTTTTAATTTGATATTCGCTTAGGTGGGTTGCCTCGTCAATAAATATAACGTCATACTCTGTACCTTGAAATCTGTCGAGGTCCTTGTCACGCTGACAATACATAAACTGTATTGTGCTGCCGTTAGGAAAATAAAAAATCTTTTCCTTATCAACATACTTTGCAACGCCGAACAGCATTGAACGCATTTCACGAATATGGTTATTCATCAGCTCAGGAAACGACTGTCTGACAATCAATATTTTTATCCCGGCAAAAAAGCAAGCGAGAAGTATCGCTTTTATCCTTACAAACCAACTCTTTCCGCCGCCACGTGCGCCGCCGTAACCGATATATTTGTGCTTATCTTCTAAGGCGAGCTTTTGCTTTGGATTCACCTTTGAAAAATCAAGGTTAAGTGTTACTGCGCCCATTCTTTTTTACCCTCTATTATCTTAATTTCAACGTTCTTTTTGTCCTCGTCCTCTGTCAAATCATTAAGTTGTTTTATAGTGTCATTCATGGTGGAAATGGTGCTTGCAAAATCCTTTAACGCTCTTGTATCGAGTTTCTTGGTAGTCCTTACTGCCTCTGCTCCGCTTGATGTTCTGAGTATTTGCCTGTAAAGCTGGTCCGGGTCGTCTAACGCTTCATTTAATTTAACTGCAAGCTTGTCCGCCGCCTCAATTAAATTATTAAGCTTTTGCGATTTATTCTTAATATCAGTCGTGCGTGCGTTTTGTAAAGTGGCCTGCGCCACATTTGACCTATATTTATCACGTTTTTTTACCCAATTTTGCTTTTTTCCTACCGCCGATACCCTCGACGGCGCTATTTTGTGCTTGTTTGCAAGTGCTCTGTAAGACATTTCTCCGCATACATATTCATTTTCAAGCTCTTTCCAATCGACTTTGCTCACGTTCTCACCTCTTATTTACCTTATCATTTCAAAACACTTTAATGTCACACCCTAAAGAAAAAAAATAAAGCCCCTGCCTCTCGGCAAGAGCTTATACGTTAGCTTATTCTTTTTCCTCGTGGACTTCGTATGTATTTTCCGCCTGCGTATCTTCAACACCGTGGCGTTTAAACATTTCTTTCCAGGCGTCGCCGTACATTTGCTTTAAAAGGCAGTAACAAAATGCCTTAAAAGGATTGTTGACGTCTCCCTCTTTGAGCTTAACCCAAGTTGTTTTGCCGTCATTCCACTTAACCACAGTCTTATTATCCTTTGTCACGATAATATCTTTAACGCTGTAGGATTGAAGCATTTGGGCAAGCGCTTTGCTTGCTTGATTTTTCGCCATTTTAGTGTCCATTTCTGCAGCTTTATTAAAGCCGTTTCGATATGCCTCTTGTTTCTTTTGTTCAATAAGTAAAGAAGTAGCAGCTACAGCCACGCCTAAAAGCGCAACAAAAACAGCCGCTAATAAAATAATAATAGCAGTTTTCATAAGATTACCTCATTTCTCGTATTTTTGATTTATAAGTTGATACATTTCGCAGTTTTTGCAACCGCTTATGCTGTTACAATAGGTGTTAAGCCATTTGTCGCCTCTCTGTACGCTTGGAAATCTAAGCACAATGCACCCTTTGCTTATTATTTTTTCGCATTTGATATACATTGCACCGCTTTTTTCCTTTTTCTGCGTTTGATAAAAAGGACAACACGCTTTGACATCACGATATAAATTCGACATAGCTCAACTCCTTTTAATTCCGCTTTTTAAACAATATAGCGGTAACATAAGTATGGCTGTTATACTCATTTTCGCATACTTCAACACGCTCGTATGTATAACCGGGGTATTTGTTTTCCCAAAACGCTCTGTCATCCTTGTATTTTGCAAGGCGGTTGACATATCTGTTAGTCACCATTCGCTTTTTTGTTCTTTCAATCGGCTTTTTAAGATTCTGGGTAGAAAACCAACGTTTCCTGCCCTTTGGGTCCTTCGATACATACCTTGCCGCAGTTTCAGGGCCGAATACATCAGGATTGTACCTGTTTGCATTTACCCAACCGAATTTCCACATATCCTCGGCTCTGTCCCTGCCGAAGCCGCCATTATTCATGAATATGTGAAAATGAATATTAACAAGCCCTGCATACTTGCCTGTCTTGTATGTTTTTTCTTCCATAATTACAACCGCCCTAAGTTCGGGGAGTTTATGCTTTCTGCGGTAATATCTCACACGGCGGATATAATTATAAGCGTCACGGTATGCCTTGTCTGAACTTTGCGGAGCATTTTCAGGTGAATACGTGCAATGTAAATAGATATCTCCTGTATCAAAATTAGCATTAATAAGCCTGATAAGCTTTTTGGTGGATTGCTTTGCATTATAAAGCGCCTGCTGCTCTGATGTGATTTTACTTTTTGGTGCTCTTTCAGCAAGAGGTCTGCCGCTGTCCGTGCAAGGGAAATAGCTCACCTCTAACAATCTTCCACTTTTAATCTGCTTTTCCTTATTCACCTTTATGCTCCTTTCTTTATTTTCGTTCAGTAGTTAAGATACAATACAAGCTCGTAAGCCGGACTTGCACCGGCTTAAATTTTTGCTATATAAAATATGTATATAGATATGGTGATTAGAGTCTTTCGAAATCGTATTTTCTTATTTCGCTTTCGTGCACCGCACCTATGGGTGTAGCTTCTGAAAGAGGAACAAGAACAAATCCGTTCGGTGTCTGCTTTGCTTGATATAAATAAGCGCCGCTTTTTGTTACGAGCTTAAATCCGTCGCCGTCCCTAATCTCGTTGCCTTTTTCTTCAATATATCCGTTTGCTAATCCTAAGCACATAACCTGTCTCCTATATCGCTTTTGTTACATAAATTTCCATAAGAATAATTATTGCGCCTGCTAAAATCAAAAACCATTTGGTGCAAGCTTTGAAATCTTTGCTCATTTTCTCACCGCCTAACCCACAAGCGGCTCATAAATATAATCATAAGCTGTGCCGTATTTCTGCTTTTCCGCTGCCACAAGCTTTTGATAATATTTGCTTTCCATAAACTGATTTTCAAACTTTTCCCTCAGTTCATCCGTCATGTCATATTTGCCGATATTGTTTTTCTTTTTAAAAGCTTCCCACTTTTTCGTAACCATAGGATGATTTATATTTAGTCTGAACCCATAAGGGTTGTTGAAAGTATGAAGCATTTGGCTTTTCTGCTTTTCCGGGAACTCACTAAGTTTGTCCCATGCTGTTATGTAGTCCATTTCATCACTCCACAAAATCAGGTCTTTTGGTTGATAATCCGTTGAGTTCAATATCTACAGTCGATTGAAAACTGTTTTTATAAAATGCGACATAAAGACATAAGGTGTTATTTTCTCTTGCACACTTTTCCTCAATGCCGCAACCTCTTGCCAAAGCAATTTTGTCGCCAAATTCAGGTGTGTTATACGCAAATACCGCAATATCGGCTTTGCTTAGTTTTTTAATAGATTCGCCTAAATACCATAACGGCTTAGCGTTTGCCGGAGCACCTTTTATAAAACTGTCGATAATTTCAATATCATTTCCGTACTTTTCTTTAAGTGCTTCTTTAATCTTTCCTCTTATGATTTCAATTTCAAATTTTGGATAGCCTTTCATAGGCTGACTTATAAATATTTTCATTGTTTACTCCTTTTCTTTAAAACTTTGATTTTAAATTTCGAAACTTTTAGGTGTTTTTTAAAGTTTCAATATAGTTTTTCAAGCAACGACTATCTTTGAGTATTTGTCCTTCGCTGTTTGAAACTTTCCAAAGTCCGGACAATTTACAATACCAAACTTGCATATTTTTATCGGCACCGAGATAAATACATCCGTTGCAATAAAAGCCAATCGGAACTTTGATTTCTTTTCTCAACAAATCACCTCACCCTGCTGCTACTGCGTTAAATTCTTTCATATTGTCGCAAGATTTATCACACAGCCATTTACAATTTGCCATAACAAGTGCTTTTGAAAACGGCGGCGGTACTGCGTTACCGCACCTTGCTACTTGCTTGGTTTTGTTATATTCCTTGCCGTTGCAATCCTTATCAATGATATAATCATCCGGGAACCCCTGCGCCTTGTATAATTCTTTAGGCTGCAGCATTCTCAGTCCGATATCAGATATAAAATACTCAACTCCGTTAATGCAGAATATAAGCACCTGATTAGCCGATATATTCCAATCTGTGTAGGCGTTGAGCAACTCTCTTATCTCATTCCAATGTCCGAGTTTTTTACTATCGTATTCTCTCAAATAAACATCCGTCTTTGCAAAGTGATTTGCGTGTGCTGTTATAGTTGGAAGCGGCTCATTTAATGCCTTGCAATCCATATTTTTGCGGAGTATAGTTATATAGCTTTCGCATAAGAAATGCCGAGGCTTAACAGTTACTGTTTGCAAAGGATTTAAAACGCTGTTAGCGTGGTCTGCACCGCCGTAATACTGCATTAAATACGGCATAGTCAGCGAATTATGGTCTATTGCCGTAACGGTTGGTAATGGTTTATCAATTTTGCTTCCGACAACACCGCCAAAGTATTTAGAAAGATACGGTGTAAAAAGAGCATATCTCGGTGAGCCGTCGATTGTATAAATAGGTTGATTGAGTTGTTGACCTCTCACTTCCGATTTAGCTGTTTCACTGTGATATTGAATAAGTGCAGGCGATACAAGATACTGCTTGCAGCTACTTACTATCGTTGTAAGCGGCTTGTCTATATCCTGCAAGCGTGGCTTTTGACCTTTTCGCTCGCCGTAGCCGATAGGAATGATAAACGGCTTTTCTTCCTTAATCACAAATTTGTCAAGTCCTCTTGCGATTCGTCTTAATGTATTAGTTACAAGCGGCTTTTTTCGCTCAAAAATGCTTTGAGCAGGCAGAGAAAAATCAATACAATCGGCAGCGGTTTTCCACGGCTTTAGCTTGCCACTCTTAACTTCTTCACTATTTGGGTCACCGTGTGTAGGCTTCGGAAAAACAATCGGCTCGCCGTCACACCTCGCTACAAGGAAGAAACGCTTTCTTATTGTCGGCGCACCGTAGTCGCAGGCTCTCAGTTCTCTATGCTCAATCTCATATCCGAGTGCCGAAAGTTGACTTATCCAACGCTCAAAGGTTTGTCCTTGTTTAGACTTAACCGGCTTACCCTTACGCACCGGACCCCACGTTTGAAATTCCTCTACATTTTCAAGGATGATCACCCTTGGTCTTACCATTCCCGCCCATTTGAGCACAATCCACGCAAGTCCTCTTATATTCTTATCTACAGGCTTACCGCCTTTCGCCTTGCTGAAATGCTTGCAGTCAGGCGAAAACCAAGCAAGTCCGACTTTATGACCTTGACAGATTTCCTTTGGGTCTATATCCCATACACTTTCCTGATAATGACGAGTGTATGGGTGATTTGCTTTGTGCATTGCAATAGCGTCCGGGTCGTGGTTAATAGCTATGTCAACAGGTCGCCCTGTTGCGAGTTCAATTCCGCAGGAAGCACCACCGCCGCCTGCAAAATTATCAATAATCAATTCATCAAGAAAGTTTAGTTGTCCTTTCATTCTCTTCCCTCTAACTCAACCTTTTCGTACGTGCCGGTACCGTGCGATATTGAAGATAAAACCGTATTCTTTGTTGCGCCGACTAATCGGGCAAGTTCAACTGCGGAATCGGCAACGGCAACCGGCAATCTGTATTTATCGTTTGTCACTTTCATGTAACAACAGTTTTTCGCAACCCTCATTATTCTATTTCCTCAAATTCTGTATTTTCGTTTACTTGCACCGGGGTTTGTCCTTTTTCACCGCAAAAGCTGACCTGATTAGCAATCACTTTCACGCTTTTTCTGTTTTCGCCTGTGTTCGCAACATAATTATCTGTTTGCAGTCTGCCCTCAATTGCAATCATTGAGCCTTTGTGAAAATACCTTTTCACAAACTCGGCAGTCTGCCGCCAAGCGGTACAATCTATAAAGTCACAAGCACGGTTGCCCTTAGAATAACCTCGGTCAACCGCAATTTGAAAGTTTATAAAAGACGTGCCCTCATTTGTCGCCATTAATTCAGGCTCATAGGTCAGGCGTCCCATTAAAACAACACTATTTATCATCTTTACTCCCCTTAGGTACTTCAATACACATTCCTTTTGAGCCTATTAAGCTCTTTAAAACACAATAATTAATCTCCTGCTTCGGATATCTCTTCATTGTGCCTTTTATCATTTCCGTAACTTGTTCAAGTGCAAAAAGAATAAAACTTGTTTCAACAGCCGAACTCGGTGTTATTGCTGATACAATATTATCAACTTCAAGCTGAGCAATTTTTAAGTAATTTTCCTTGCTTTTCTTTCCGTCCGTCATTCCTTCCATAAGAAGTTGGCTTACTTTTTCAATTCTTTCCTCTGATGTCATAATATATCCTCTCCGCACGAATGCATTAACATGTCTTGTTGTATTTGTTTAATATCAAACGTCGGCTTGCAGCTTAGTCTGTCCGGGCTTTCTGCCTGGTACTCGTTCAGGTACTCACCGAAGCGTGTACCAAAAAGCGTTGACGGCCGCAAGTATAAGCTCATTTTCGGGTCGTTGCCCCAGCTTTTGAATTTCTTGTCAATTACCGTCTTGAAATCCTCAACCGTGTAGCCCTCATTCATTCTTGCCCTGATTAACTCTTTCATTTTCTTACCGTTCGGCTTATAGTGCGCACCGATTTTGTTATTAAGATATTCAACAATATCCTTGATATCGTCGGTGCTCATATCCCCGGTGCTCTTGTCTGCCTGCTGCCATTCGACATCGGGCAAATCATATACCACCTTTTCAACGACGGCTATCTTGCCCTCGCATTCGTATGTTATCTTTAGCTTATGCTTCGGCTTAGCCTTGTATAGCTTGCAGTCAACAACTGCCCTCGTTAAATCGTCAAGCGTAATCTGCGTAAAATCCGCTTTGCATTTTTCAAAACTTTCATTCCTGCAGCTTGGGCAAATATCATTTGTAAAAACTTCCATATTTTTTCAACTCCTATTGATTTTTTATAAGAGTTGTGATAACATAGTGGTGTCAATTGGGTTATCACAACTCATTTAATGCCGTGCAGAATGTTGTCCCATTCTGCGTTTTCTGAGAAAATGTAACGGCACTTTCTTTCAAAGTCATTCCGCTTGCGGAGTGGCTTTTTCTTTTCCCTGATTCTAATAGCGATTAAACACACTGCGCAATAAAACGCAAAAGCAGCAAGCACAATCAGCGGCAATTTATACATTTTTTCACTTCCTTTCATTTTTACTTAAGCTTTGCAAACTCCTCAGGGTGATTTGAATAATATAGGCTCATTGATTTTTCAAGCCTTTTTCTGATATTTTCCCTCAGGCGCTTTTCTTCCTCGGCGGTCAGCTCTTCAAACGGCTTAACCGTGCCGTCTTCCATTATTACGCTGACTGTCGCCGTCAGTTCTTTTCTTTTTGCCATTTCATCACCTCAATAAAAAACTATGATGATACTTTTTGTCCTTATCACTAACACTTAACCAAAACAGCAGAGCTAACTATCTATAACTTAAGAAAAGGGGGTTATGTTTGATTTATTCATATATTTTTGGAGAAAAATAAAACTATGGAGTTGATAGCTTCCCGGCTGATTTCAGTTGAACAGTAAGAGGATATTTCAGCCTGCACCCTGCTGCCTTGATTAAGTGTTAGTGATTTTTATTAAAAAAGAAATTATCAAACTTTGCGGTAACTTACAGAGTTACTTCTGAGGCAAAAAAAATTTCTTTTGGATTTTCAATTTTTAAAACATTCATCATGATTTCAATTTCATCTGAGCCAAATTCTTTTTTCTTAAGCCTCGAATAAAAAGTTCTTTCAGAAACACCAATTAAGGCGGCCATTTGAGCGTTGGTTATTCCGTTTTCTACGAGTTTTGCTTTAAATTTTCTGACATCTAACATTTTATCAATACCTTCCCTTCGTTTTGTCGAGTAACTTATCACGTTACAACTATAATATAGCACCACTTTTGTCACTTGTCAAGTTATTTATTGCATTTTTTATGAAAAAAATTTCTTGACAAGTTACGAAATCAACTATATAATGCAATTAGAGGTGAATGTTATTGAGTATTGGAAAGAGAATTAAAGAAATAAGAATTTCTAAAAACATAACGCAAGACGAATTAGCATTAAAAATCGGAACTACAAAGCAAACAATATATAAGTATGAAAATGAAATAGTTACAAATATACCTTCTCAAAAAATAGAACTTATTTCTAACGCTTTGAATACAACACCTGATTATTTAATGGGTTGGAGCGACAAATCTACTGACGATTTATATTCTATTCCCGGAATAAATCCTATTCCAAAAACTTATAAACGCCCACGCTTAGGTACTATCGCTTGCGGTGAGCCTATTCTTGCTGAGGAAAACATTGAGACATACGACGATATCCCTGATAACATAAAATGTGATTTTACATTAGTATGTAAAGGCGACAGTATGATTAATGCTCGAATCAATGACGGCGATATTGTTTATATCAAGCAACAAAGTCAAGTCGATAATGGTGAAATAGCCGCCGTGTTGATTGACAACGAGGCTACACTCAAAAGGGTTTACATATATGAGGATAAGGTTGTACTTCAGCCTGAAAATACAAAATATCCCCCTTTCGTATATACAAAAGAGGAAATGAACAATATCAGAATATTAGGTAAAGCCGTCGGCTTTACAAGTTTAATTATTTAAGAATTATCAAATCGCATTTTAATAGACGTTATGTTGATAATTTTTCTAAAATTGTTACAAAATTATAACATTTTTGTAATTTTGGTTGACAAATCGCTATTTAGGGCATATTATTAGCGTGTAACAAATGTTACACAAAGTTAACCATAGTCCTATGTAGTAGTTCTCCCAACATAAGGGAAGTTACGAGACATAGGGCTTTTTTATTTTGGAGGTATAAAAGGGAAAGACGGCAATTTTAATTGACGGCGGCTTTTACAGGAAAAGAGCAAACTACTTATTTGGAAGTAAAACTCCCACCGGTAGAGCAGATGAATTGTATGAGTATTGTATGCGCCATTTGTGCGAAAAGCACAAAAACGGTAATAATACATATAAGGAGTTATATCGCATTTTTTATTATGACTGTAAACCTTCAGAAAAGACAATTTACAATCCGATAACACAGCGTTCTGTTAATTTAAAAGCCAGTCCACTGTATGATTGGTCAAACGATTTCTTTTTAGCACTTTCACGAAAGAGGAAGGTGGCATTAAGAATGGGGGAACTACTCGAATCATCAGCCGGATACAATTTGAAACCTGACGCTCTGAAGAAACTATGTAAAGGCGAAATTAATATAGATGAATTAACAGACAACGATTTAGTGCTTGATATTCAACAAAAAGGTGTTGATATGCGTATTGGCTTAGATATCGCCTCTTTAGCTCACAAAGGTTTGGTTGACCAAATCATACTGATTGCAGGCGACAGTGACTTTGTGCCTGCTGCAAAATATGCAAGACGAGAAGGTATAGACTTTATTTTGGACCCTATGTGGCATACAATAAAAGACAACCTCAATCTGCACATCGATGGTTTGCAAGTTAAAGTAAGCAAACCACCATTAAATGTAAATGATAGTTTACACATTAGTCATTGTTCAAATTCTTAACGCAATAAGTAACCTGCATTTTTTTATTAAAATATAAAACAAAAAAGTCCTACCCTGCTGCAACAGGATAGGGCAAAAGGAAAACAAAAATAAACGGCAAGATAAGTACTACAACCTATCTTGCCATTATTATTGCTTATTTAGCAATATGGAGTTCGTTCTTAAGAGCGTCTTGTAAAAGTTGAGAGAAGTTTATATTATGCTCGACTGCTGTTGAATTAAGCCAAGCAGGTAATGTAACTGTTCTATTAACTGATTTGTTTACATTTGCATTTCGAATAGAAGGCATATAAACGTCAATTAATACTGCTGATTCGTTACTATCTAATGACAATTGATTTAACGGAGTTGGTTTAGGAATAGGCTCTTTATCTTCTTCAAGACCGAACATTACTATTCCGAGTAATTCCCTTGCAGAAGTTAATGCGTCTGCCTCGTCAACACCGCTTGTAGCAACGTCTAAATCAGGAAAAGTGACAGCGATTTCCTGACCGTCTTCATAAGTAAATATTGCCGGATAAAAATATCTTTCGATTTTTTTCATATTTCATCGCCCCTTTCATTATATAATATGCACAAAACAGATAGAACTAATCAAATTTTAGACCCGACTGTTTTTCAATACTTTGCAGAGTTTTTGGTGGAATATCCTTACACGGATGTTTTATCGTAACTCTGCCGGGTTTTGTTGGGTGTTTAAATTGATGATGACTTCCAACAGTATTTACTAAATACCAACCATCAGTTTTCAACAGTTTAATAGCTTCTCTCGAAGAATAGCTCCTCAAGTCACATACTCCTTTCTAAATTTATAGTACTATTATATTAACACATATTTTTGTATTTGTCAATATTTGTGGCACATATTTTTATATTTGTTATAAGAATCGACCAACTCCAATATTAATTAATAAGAAGATGATAAAATGAAAAAAATCTTTAAAACAAGTCTAATATTAATGTCAATAGTAGTTATAATTTTAGGCTCTTGCGTTGCAGTTTTTGCTCATCCGGGTAAAACGGATTCAGACGGCGGACATTTTGACCGTTCTACCGGCGAATATCATTACCACCATGGATATCCTGCACACCAACACGAAAACGGTACTTGCCCTTATGATTTTGACAATAATGAAAAGAGCACAGAAAGTCATAATTATGGATATGATTACGAATCTATAAGAGATAAATATGCTACAGCAACCTCTAAAGAGCCAATAACAAAAAAATCGCAATTAGATTTCATCAGCGATTATGAAAAGCTTGAAGAATATTATAAAGACGCACGGCAGCAAATAAGCGAAACAAATACTTATGACACTCAATTATATTCCGATTTTCTGGTGTTAAATACTCAAATCATTCATGATTTACCAAGTTATAAAGACTATATGAATGATAATAAATATAACGAAATTCAAAAACAAACTAAACTATATAGGAATTTTTTAGATAATAACAACCCTAATAATTTAGAATACATTGAAACTACTACAGAAACATCTACAAGCGTATTTAATAATATGTCAACAGTAGAAAAAGTTTTTACAATTATGTGTTATTGCTTTTTTGCCGTTTATATTATTGAAGTAATAATTCTCACTATCATGTTATTAGTTCGTGATATAAAAGACTATGATTTTGCTTCTGCTTTCTTTAATACAATAGTTTTTCTAATATACGCTTTTATTACATTTGGATATTTTTCATTTTTATTTAACGATGATAAAAATATTTATGTACTGTTCTTTGTTTATCTCCCAGCGCCGATAATTTCGACATATATATTATATATTTTTATAAGAGATACTATTGCAGAAAAGAAAAAATCAAAAGAAGGTGATTAAATGAAATATGCCGCAGCATACATCAGAGTATCTGATGACCGGCAGGATGAATACTCCCCGGACAGTCAGCTTAAGCTCATTAGACAATACGCCAAAAGCAATGATTATATAGTGCCTGATGAATACGTATTTTACGACGACGGAATATCCGGCAGAAGTGTCAAAAAGCGTAAAGCATTTAACAGCATGATAGGCTATGCGAAATCAAAAGAGCACCCATTTGACGCAATTCTCGTTTGGAAATTCAGCCGTTTCGCTCGAAATCAAGAAGAAAGTATTGTATACAAATCAATGCTCAGAAAAATTAATGTAGCCGTTATTTCCGTCAGCGAAACAATCGACGATTCGCCTTTTGCTCCGCTGATTGAAAGAATAATCGAGTTTATGGATGAATACTATTCAACAAGACTTTCACAAGAAGTTACAAGAGGAATGACGGAGAAAGCAAGCCGTGGCGAAGTAATGACGATTGCGCCGTTCGGCTATGATTTAAAAAATAAAACGTACATACCAAACGATAATGCAAAAACCGTTAATTATATTTACGATTCATATTTAGCAGGCAAAGGCTACCGTGCAATAGCACAGGAATTAGCCACAATGGGAATCAGAACGAAGCGAGGCAACATTCCTGATAATCGCTTTGTCGAATATATTTTACAAAATCCTGTTTATATAGGCAAAATAAGGTGGTCGCCCGAAGGTAAACAATCAAAGCAACGTTACAAGGGTGACAACAGTAACGTAATGATAATTGACGGCAAGCACGAAGCAATTATTGACACGGACAAATTTGAAAGGGTACAGGATATGATAGCAGACCAAAAGAAGCGCTACGGCAAATATCAACGCAGGGAACAGCCTGTTCAATTTATGCTCAAAGGCTTAATGCGCTGCGGCAACTGCGGTGCTACTCTCGTATATGTCGGTACTCAAAGCCCGGCAATGCAATGCCACCAATACGCAAGAGGTGTTTGTAAGGTTTCACACAGCCTCTCTGTTGCCAAGGCAAACAGAGTTGTTATAGACAAAATTGAGGAAACACTTAAAACATTAGATTTTAATATCATTTATAAAACGCAAAACAATCCGCAAGAGAATATCGACTACGATAAGCTTATCAAGCAGGAAAAAGAGAAAATCCGCCGAGCAAGCGAAGCATACGACGCAGGCTTTGACACGCTTGAAGAATACGGCGTAAAAAAGCGCACCTATCAGTCACGCATTGATGAATACGAAAAAGCAAAATCAAAAGTGCCGCCAAAAGAAAGCAAGGCAGTTCCTAAAAAATTTGTTGATAAGGTTGCAAACGTTTTAAAAACGATTAAATCCCCCGAAACAGACGAAGCAGTTAAAAACGAAGCACTCCGCTCAGTTATAGACCATATCACATACGAAAAAGAAGCTAATAACCTCGCCATTTATTTTTATCTTTGACCTATATCTAAAAGCAATACGGTGGGCCGCACGGGGAACTCGGTGCGTCGCTTCGCTATCTTTCTCAGCGATATTCAATGCCGTATCCCGAACTCAAGGGATTGCTTACAGACATAGGCGTTGAGGAATTGGGGCACCTTGAAATGATAGGAACAATGGTACACCAACTTACTCGCAATTTGACTGAAGATGAGATTGAAAAAAATCCTAACTTTATGGCATACTTTGTTGACCATACGGCAGGAGTTTATCCGACAGCGGCAAGCGGTGCGCCGTGGAATGCGGCAAGCATAGCCGTAACGGGTGACACTATCGGCGACCTAAACGAAGATCTTGCGGCAGAGCAAAAAGCAAGGGTAACATACGATAACATTTTGCGCCTTGTTGACGACCCGGATATAATTGAGCCGATTAAGTTTTTGCGTGAACGTGAAATTGTGCACTACCAACGCTTCGGAGAGGGCTTGCGACTCGTGACGGATAAGCTCGACAGCAAAAATTACTATGCTTGCAACCCGTCATTTGACAAATAAGTTTTCAATTCAAAGTAAGCTTCATATAATAAAATCAGATTTGATATTCCAAGGCAAACAGTAATAAAAATAAATATAAAAAATCACAAGGACAGCAAGGTTATCCCCTGCTGTCCTTGTAGTTAATATTTGTTTTATTTATCTTCTTTTTCTTGCGCCTTAATATCTGCCGAGGACAGGTTATAGATATAATCTATAAGCTTGTCCTTATTTTTTTCGGTGTTAATCTTAATTACGCTGTTACCCCAAATTGTTGCATAATCCCAAGTTCCGTCAAACGGAATGCTCGTTTGATGAATATTTGCAACACAGGTGCCTGCTTTAGACACAAGTCCCATAAGTTCGCCCTTAGACAAATCGGTTTCAATATAAGGTGCGCTGTTATATGCCATTTTGTAAAGTTTAAAAGGATTGGTAAGTGCTTTTTTAAGAATTGCACTCATAACCGTACGTTGCCTTTGAGTTCTTACAAAATCGGTATCAATCTTTCTTATTCTGCAATAAGCAAGCGCTTGCTCGCCCGTAAGCTTATTGTCGCCTGCCTCAAGCGTAACATTACCGTATCGCTTAGGATGGTTTGTAACTTCTTTAGCTTCCTTTTCCGTAACGTCGACATTAACACCGCCGAGACTGTCAACAAGAACCTTAAACATTTCAAAATCGGTTACAACATAGCCGTCAATCTTGACGCCGAAATTATATTCAATAGTTTCGACTACATTTTTATAACCGCCGTCGGAGCAAGCCGCATTAAGCCTTTGCTCGTGTTCAAGCGACGGAATATATACCCAAGTATCACGAAGAAACGAGACAAGCTTGATTGCGTGATGCTTTGAATCGACGCTGACAAGCATCATTGTATCACTTCTTGTTTGTTCGGCGCTTTCATTGCTTCTTGCGTCAACACCCAAAAGAAGAATATTTTTAACAGATGAATCATCTTTCAAATCGCTTGCCGTTACATATTTATCCGCCTTTTTTTCATCATAATTAACTCTTGCCAAAACGGGGAATACGGAGCCGACAAGTAAAATAACAAGAACTAAAATTACCGCTAAAATAGATTTAGCCTTTTTTCCGTTTTTGCTTTTATGCTTTTTATTCTTGTTTGACGAATTATGACTGTTGCCTTTTTTAAAATTTTCTCTGTCAGATGAGCCGAAATGGCTGCCGTTTGAGGAGTGAGGAGTGCTTCTTGTGTTTCTTTGATAAGATGACGAACCTCTGTCAAAATCATCAATTGTTTCACTTTTAAAAGTTATATCTCCCCTGCTGTCTTGCTGATAATCGCCGTAGTTTCCCGGTTTGCGCTGATTATCAACAACAATATTATCCTCTCTTTTTTTCGAATTAAAATTAAGGTCAATATCCTCAGGCGAATAATTATAATAATCTTCATCCTTTGGAACAGTTCTGTCTATATCTTCCCTATTTCTCTTTTTAGGGTCAAAATCTTCATTTTCAAAACGTGGCATAATACCACCTCCAATACTACTAAAGAATATACTACATATTTCAAACTATTTCAACCGTCATTTTGTAAAATATATTGACATAAATAATAAATTATCTTAAAATAGAGAAAGCGAGTTGACTTGGCAATTGCGTGCCGATATCGGTATGAGGAAAGTCCGAGCAGCGCAGAGCAGAATAACGGCTAACGGCCGCCGAGGGTGACCTTAGGGAAAGTGCAACAGAGATATACCGCCTATACCAAGTATAGGTAAGGGTGGAAAGGCGAGGTAAGAGCTCACCGAGGGAATGGAGACATTCCCTGCCATGTAAACCCTATTCGCTGCAACATCGACTGAAGGGTTGTTTGCTCGACACATAACTTCGAAGGATGGCTCGATTGCAAAAGCAATTTTGCAACTAGATAGATAATTGCCCATGACAGAACTCGGCTTACTGTCAACTCGCTCATTTTGTTTTAAGAGGGTAAAAAAATGCTTGTAAATATGAGTAAGCTTTTGGCTGACGCCCAAAAGGGTGACTATGCAGTAGGCTCATTTTCAGTTGCAAATATGGAAATGGTGCTTGGTGTTCTCAAAGCAGCAAAAGAACTTAAAGCGCCTGTTATTTTGCAAATAGCGGAAGTAAGATTAAAGCAAAGTCCGCTTGAAATTATAGGTCCGCTTATGGTTGCCGCCGCAAAAAGTGCAGACACTCCGGTTGCAGTTCACTTTGACCACGGCAAAACGATTGAAAAAATCACTCAGGCGCTTGAACTTGGCTTTACGTCTGTTATGTTTGACGGCTCGCATTTGCCGCTTGATGAAAATATCAAAACTACAAAAGAAGTTATTGCACTTGCTAAAAAGTACGGTGCAGACGTTGAGGCTGAAATCGGATGCGTAGGCGGTTCGGAGGACGGAAGCGAAGATATTGCAATCAATTGTACCAAGCCGGAGGACGCAGTAAGGTTTGAAAACGAAACAGGCGTTGACGCACTTGCAATTGCTATCGGAAATGCGCACGGCAATTACAAAAGCACTCCCAAACTTAGGTTTGATATTCTTAAACAAGTGGAGAAAAACACCCAATTACCGCTTGTGCTTCACGGCGGAACGGGAATTACTCCTGATGATTTTGTGCGTTGCTCGCATACAGGCATTAAAAAAATAAATATTGCAACCGCCACGTTTGACAGCGTTGAGCATACAGTTAAAGACGCTTATAAAAACGATAAAATAAGCGGGTATTATGATTTGCAGGCTGCCGAGGTTGAGGGTGCTTATCAAAACGCAAAGCGCCACATATTAATTTTCGGCACTGACAATAAGGCTTAATATTATTTTTTTATATATGAGAGGTAAAATTTATGAATTACGTAGAATTTGATATGTCAAAGCCGCTTGATTTTATTCCAATCGGCAGAATCGCTATCGACTTTAATCCTACCGATATGTATATGCCGCTTAGCGAGTCGTCAAATTTTAACAAATATGTTGGTGGTTCTCCTGCCAATATCGCTGTAGGTCTTGCAAGGCTCGGCTGTAAGGTTGGCTTTTGCGGCTGTGTAAGCAATGACCAATTCGGTGACTTTGTTGTAAACTATTTTGAAAAAGAGGGCATTGATACAAGCCACGTGACAAGAGCTAAAAACGGCGAATGTATAGGACTTACATTTACCGAAATTCTTTCTAAAGAAAAATCATCAATACTTATGTATCGTGACAATGTGGCTGATTTTTGTATGGCGCCGGAAGATATTGACGAAAAATACATTGCATCTGCAAAGGCAATTGTTATCAGCGGTACTGCTTTGGCTCAATCTCCGTCAAGAGAGGCTTGCCTTAAAGCTATGATGCTTGCCAAAAAGAACAATGTTCGCATTGTTTTTGATATTGATTACAGAGAATACACTTGGAAATCAAAAGACGAAATTGCTGTTTACTACAGCCTTGTTGCTCAAAATGCAGATATCATTATGGGTTCAAGAGAAGAATTTGATTTAACCGAGGGTATCGTAGGCGTTAAGGAAAGCGACCCTGAATCTGCTAAATATTGGCAGTCATTCGGCGCAGCAATTTGCGTAATCAAGCATGGCAAGGAAGGCTCAACCGCTTACACAAACGACGGCAAATTCTATTCAATCAAGCCGTTCCCTGCTGTTAAACTCAAGGGCTTTGGCGGCGGTGACGGATACGGCTCATCGTTCCTTTACAGTCTTCTTAAAGGCAAGGAAATTATTGAATGCCTTGAATTCGGCTCTGCTTCAGCTTCAATCCTTATTTCTGCTCACTCCTGTTCTGATGCTATGCCAAGCGCCGCTCAGGTGGAAGCATTCATCAAGAAAAGCAAGGAAGAATACGGCGAAATGGTAGCAAGAGTATAGCGTTGTTTATATAAAATTTACAGCGGGCGAATTGTTTTCGTCCGCTTAATATAATGTATTTAACTTAAGGATTTCTATTATGGAATTAAACGAAAAAATAAGAGAAAAGCAAATGAGTGAAAACTTCATACTCGGCATAATGTTGGCTTTGACAGGTGGATTTCTTGATGCTTATACATACATTACCCGTGGCGGAGTATTTGCAAATGCGCAAACAGGTAATATTGTTCTTATGGGAATAAACCTTGCAAAAGGCGATTTTGAAAGAGTGATTCACTATGTTGTCCCCATTCTTGCATTTGCACTCGGAATTTTATTGTCAGAAATAATCAAAGCAACACTTAAAAAAAGCCGTCACATGCATTGGAGGCAGATTGTTGTTTTGGCAGAAATAATAATTCTTGCAGTGTGCGGCTTTATTCCAAGCGGCAAGGGCAACACATTTGTAAACGTAATGGTATCGTTTGTGTGTTCTCTTCAGGTGGAAACCTTTAGGGTTATCAACGGCAACACTGTTGCAACAACAATGTGCACGGGCAATTTAAGAAGCGGCACGGAGCTTTTATTTTTGGGAATAAAAAAGAAAGACAAAAAAATCACACTCAGAAGCTTAACCTATTACGGAATTAATTTGTTTTTTGCATTAGGCGCAATAGCCGGTGCAATCGCAACCAAATTTTTGGATGTAAAAAGTATTTTTATTGCGAGCGTACTGCTTGTAATTCCTTTTATAATGATGTTCAAACCAAGCGAAAATATTGAATATGTATAAATTTCCGCCATATTAACAAAATAACCCCGCTGTTAGCTTTCATATTGAAAGATAGCAGAGGGGTTATTATATTATTTTTTATCATTTATTGATTTCTTTTTTGTCTGTTCTTTCAAAAAGATAATCTAAACTAACATTAAAATAGTCAGCTATCTTTATTAGAGTAGCATAGTCACACTCTCTTTCTCCCGTTTCATATCTGCTAATTGTATTTTGATTGGTCGATAAGTCAATAGCTAATTTTAACTGAGAAATCCCTTTTTCTTTTCTTAGTTCTTTAAGTCTCATTAAATCACCTTGACTTTAATATACCAAAATGGTATCATATAATTATCCCGTTTTGGTATTTTGCCCGTATTCTAACAAAACAACTTACTTTCAATTCAAAAAACAAGGAGAATAAAATGAACAAAATTAAAATTATATCTATCTTTACCGCTATATGTATAATCTTTTGCTTTTATGGATGTCATAAAAAAAGTGAAAATGCTGTTGCTGTTGATAAAATGATAGCAAACTTAGGTAAAATTGAAATAAATGACGCCGAACAGATTGATCAAATAGACAAAGCCATTAGCAAATTAACCGAAGAAGAAAAAAATGAGCTTGATAAAAAGGAAAAATTTGATCAAGCAAAAGCTAAGATCAATGAACTAAAAAAACAAGAACGAATTAGCGATGTTGAAAATTCAATCAACAAAATAGGAGAAGTAACATTAAATAGCGAAGAAGCAATAGAAAATGCTGAAAATGCTTATAATTCTTTGACTGACAATGAAAAAAAATCAGTTTCAAATATCTCTACTCTAACAAATGCACGAAAAACATTTGAAAGACTATATTCCGAAAACAAAAAAGAAAAAATTCAAAATGCCAAGCAATATTTTTCAAATTTTTCAAAAGAAAAAGATGAATTCCAAGATATTGTTTGGTATTACCACAAAAATATGCCTGAATATATCGACATAAGAAGTTATGTCATTCCTTTTTTCTATATTGAAGATGATAATGTAAAAATACAAATCAGATATAATTATACTGGTGACGATTGGATTTTCTTTAAGCAAGTCACCATCTTAGCAGACGGAAAAAAGTACAATAAAACTTTTGATTATTTTAACATCACACATAACAATGAAGCAGGCTCTGTCTGGGAATATATATCAGAAGAAGCAGACGAATATGATATTGAAATGCTAAGAGCAATTGCAAAATCAAAAACAGCAAAAGTCAGGTATGAAGGAGACGATTACATACATGATATAACAATCAATAATAACGATAAAAAAATAATTAAAGATGTATTAAAAATTTATGATGCATATAATTAAAAATGTGCTATTTGAAATCCAAAACAAAAGGTCATCGTGCTATCAAAAGCCGATGACCTTTTGTTTTAGTATTCTTTTTTTGAAAGCAAAGTGTATCTATAAGGCGGCAAGTTTACAAAACCGTCAACGCTTTTCTCGTCAAAAAGCGAATAAGAATTATCCCACTGTGTTCCGACAAATATACGCTTTTGCTCATTTGAATTATTAATTGCAACCAAAATGTTGTCGCCTTCACTGCTACGGGAATAAGCGATTACACCGCCGTCGCAATACAGCTTTTCAAAATCGCCGTCAATAAATGCCTTAGAGCTATGCCTGATTTGACCGAGGCGCTTATACCATTTCAAAAGCTCCTCGTTTGGCTTATCCCACGGCATACAGCCACGGTTAAACGGGTCCTTCATACCCTGCATACCAATCTCATCGCCGTAATAAATTGACGGCACACCCGGCAAAGTAAACTGAATAAGGGAAGCAATTTTCATCATAGAAATGCCCTTTAAATAATCAAATTCAGATAAAGTATTATGTTCAAACTGCCAAGCACGGTCATGCCCATCGGGATTTTCACCTGCAAGACGGGTTATTGCACGTTCAGTATCGTGAGTTCCGATATGATTCATCAAAACATTTAAAACCTGCGGCGGATAATTTTCAATAATAGAAAGAACAGCGTTGAAAAAAGCGTTGCCGTTTGCGTAGCGGACAAAATTGAGAATTGCATCGGCAAAAGGATAATTCATCACACTGTCAAGTTCTTCGCCAAGCAAATACTTTCTTCTTTGCCCGTATGCAAATTTGTTGGTAGCGTCCTCCCAAACCTCGCCTATAATTATAGCGTTCTCATTTTCACTTTTAACACTTTTTCTCAAATCGTCAAGAAAAATGTCAGGAAGTTCATCCGCAACGTCAAGCCTGTAGCCTGCTATGCCGCAACGAAGCCATTTTTTCAAAATTCCGTTTTCGCCGCAAATATAATTCCTATATCCCTCGTCCTCTTCAATAACCTCCGGCAAAAGCTTAATACCCCACCAAGAATGGTATTCATCGGGCCAATTGATAAATTTATACCAAGAAAAATAAGGACTTTCCTTGCTGTTATATGCGCCTATATCGTCATAATGACTATACATATTAAAATATCTGCTGTCGCAGCCTGTATGGCTGAAAACTCCGTCAAGAATTATGCTGATACCATACTTTTCCTTAGCAACCTTGCAGAGATTTTTTAAATCATCCTCATCACCCAACAGGCTGTCGATTTTTTCATAATCGGCAGTATCATATCTGTGGTTTGAATGGGATTCAAAAACAGGATTAAGATAAATACAAGTAACGCCCAAATCAGCAATATACGAAAGCTTTTTTTCAATTCCCTTAAGGTCGCCGCCAAAATAATCGTTGTTCCAAATGCCGTTCATTTGCTCCTCTTTCCAAAAAGGAGTATCGCCCCAATCTCGCATCACACGGCTTTTAGGAACATTTTTCTTAGGAGTTTTGGAATTAAAAAACCTATCAGGAAATATTTGATACATTATTCCGCCCTTCAAAAAGTTCGGAGTTGCGAAATTTTCGTCATAAACAGTCTGTTGAAAATCAGGCAAAGAAGCATTGAGTTCACCCCTGCCGTCACCTGCGTTTTTAACATAGCTTTTGCCCCAAGGAGTATCAAGCACAAAATGATAAAAATAAAGACCGGGCGTTGTGGCATAAAAATGAAGTTCCCAATATTCAAAGCTGTCGCCGCACATTCCTGCCCAAAACATATTGTAAAATGCAGTGTCCTCGCCGTCCTTTGTAATTGCAAGTTGGGCTGCGCAGCATTTCATATTTCTCGGCACAATAATGCGGATTTTGCACTTTTCATTAGTTGCAATCGCCGAAACTATTGACTTGTATGACTTGTCTCGTGAATTATATATCTGCACTGATTTCTTTTCCTTTACAAAAATCAAGAGGCGAACAATGTTCGCCTCTTGCGAAATTCATTTCATTTTAGATTATCTAAATGAGATTACCGTGGGTGGGCGACCATCGGTCGCCTTAAAGCTTATTATTTAGACTTTTTTGTTGTCTTTTTAGCTGATTTTTTCGGCTCTGCCTTTTTAGGAGTTTCTTTTTTTACTTCCTTTTTAGGCTCAGCTTTCTTTTCAGCTTTTTTTGCAGTGCTCTTTTTGGCAGGTTTTTTCTCCTCTTTAGTCATAGGAGCACTCTTTTTAGACGTCTTTGGCGCTTCTTCCTTAAACTTAACAGGCTGAGTATGCCAAATATTATTTGCATAATCCATTATTGAACGGTCAGCGCTGAAAATACCTGCGCCGCTGATGTTCATAAGTGACATTTTTGCAAATCTTTCCTTATCCTGATAAGCCTGGGCCGAAAGCTTTTGAGCCTTTTGATAATCGGCAAAGTCTGCAAGTGCCATATATTGGTCAACATTCATAAGCGATGAAGAAATTTCACCGAAGCTCTTGCCGTTTACACCTGCTTGAATAAACTCAACTGCAGACTTGAGCGTTTCGTTATTATACATATATTCCATAGGATTATAGCCCTTCTTTTGAAGTTCCATAACCTCAGGAGTTTTCAAGCCAAAGATGAAAATATTATCATCACCGACTGCATCGTGAATTTCAACGTTTGCGCCGTCAAGAGTACCGAGAGTGATTGCACCGTTTAACATAAGCTTCATATTACCTGTACCTGAAGCCTCTGTACCTGCAAGAGAAATCTGCTCTGAAATATCAGCGGCAGGCATAAGCATCTCCGCAAGAGAAACGTTATAATCCTCCATAAATACGACCTTAATTCTGCCCTTAATATCCGGGTCGTTATTAACAACTTTTGAAAGAGCGTCGATAAGTTCGATAATCTTCTTAGCCATAAAGTAGCCGGGTGCTGCCTTAGAAGCAAAAATATAAGTTCTCGGCTGGAATTCGATATTAGGATTAGCCTTAAGCATCTGATATTCGGCAATAATATTAAGAACGTTAAGCTGCTGCCTTTTATACTCGTGAAGTCTTTTAACCTGAACATCAAAAATAGATGTCGGGTCAAGCTCAATGCCGTTTCTCTTTTTGACTACCGAGGCAAATTTTTCCTTATTGGCAAGCTTAATTGCAGTAAGTCTGTCAAGCACCTGCTTGTCGTCTTTATAGTCACGAAGCTTAAGAAGTTCATCACTCTTAGTTATAAATCCGTCGCCGATAAGTTCAGTAATAAACGAGGTAAGCTCAGGATTTGCCTGACAAATCCATCTTCTAAACGCAATACCGTTTGTTACATTGGTAAACTTTTCAGGAGTGATTGTATAAAAATCGTTAAATACAGTGTCCTTAAGAATCTCGGAATGAAGCGCAGATACACCGTTTACGCAGTGAGAGCCGGCAACGCAAAGATTAGCCATTCTTACTACGCCGCCTGAAACGATTGCCATTCTTTCAACCTTATCCGCATCGCCTGTTGCACCCCAAACGTAAGCACGAAAACGATCATCAATTTCCTTAGTGATTGAATAAATACGGGGAAGAAGTCTTTTATAAAGGTCCTCGCTCCAACATTCAAGTGCTTCTTTCATAACCGTGTGGTTAGTATAAGCAACCGTTCTTGTAACAAGGCTCCATGCGGTATCCCAATCATAGCCGCATTCATCAAGCATAATTCTCATAAGCTCAGGAATAGCCATAGTCGGGTGAGTATCGTTGATATGAATTGCTACCTTGTCAGGAAGATTGTCAAGCGTGCCGTATCTTGTGAGATGGCGCTGAATAATATCCTGAATAGAAGCAGAAACAAGAAAATACTGCTGACGAAGTCTGAGTGACTTGCCCTCAGGAGTGTTATCGGCAGGATAAAGTACCTTAGAAATAGCCTCAGCCATAGCGCTTTGTTCCATAGCCTTAATATATGAGCCTGAATTAAAAAGGCCCATATCAAGCTCAGGCTTGCTTGCAGCCCAAAGGCGAAGCCTTGAAACTCCCTTGCCTTTACCCGAAACATACATATCGTAAGGAACTGCGGTTACAGTGTTGCAATCCTTGTAATTAACGTGGTGGAAATCGCCGTCCCAGCTTTCGTCAACCCAGCCTTCAAACTTAACCTCTACACTTCTTTCTTCACGTGGAACGAGCCAAACCTCACCGCCCGGAAGCCAAAAATCAGGAAGTTCTGTCTGCCAGCCGTCAACAAGCTTTTGTTTGAAAATACCAGCTTCATATCTGATAGAATAACCCATTGACTGAAAGCCGTTTGTTGCAAGACCGTCGAGATAACATGCAGCAAGCCTACCGAGACCGCCGTTACCAAGACCTGCGTCAGGCTCTTTTTCATAAAGCTTATCAAGGCTTACGTCGAAAGATTCAAGTGCTTTCTTGAATGTTTCCGTCAAATCAAGATTATAAAGATTATTCTTAAGTGAGCGACCCATAAGAAATTCCATACAAAGATAATAAATTTCCTTGCTGTCTTGGCCCTTAGCCTCGTGCCTGAAATCGCTGTTCATTTGTGAAAGCCTGTCACGAATAATCATCGCAACTGCTTTATAATATTGTTCGTCTGTTGCAGTTTTTGTATCTACTCCAAAGAAGTGACTAAGCTTATCGCTTATCGCTTTCTTTGCCTGCGAAACAGTCATCTTTTCCATACATATCCTCCAAAAATTTCAATATTTTCAGTCTATTTTGCTATGTTCTTTGTATATTATATACTAAAAATGCTGTTTTTGCAACTGTAATAACACATTGTTAATATATTAGTTTTTTCTTTTTTTCAAGAATTTTGCCAAAATAAGATTTACAAGTTCCTTAATAGGCTTCAAATTAAGAAGAAGCATAACAACAACAAGTAAAACCTCAATTATATAAACCCAAAGCGTACCATCATATTTGAGAAGAAGAATCGACTGAGTAACAAGTACTGCCGTTTCGCCCAAAAGAACAGGAAGTTTAAAATCTATTTTAATAAATCTTCTTGTATCTATAGCCCTTGTAACGAATACCACAAGGAATGCACAAACAGTTGCCAAAGCCGCACCGTTTGCACCGATACGAGGAATGAATACCAAATTTAAAACAAAGTTTGTAATTGCACCGCTCATAGCCGTCACAAGAGACATAACATTCTTTTTTTCCGCCATATATATTGAGGCAAGGAAATTGACAACGCAAGAATACGTTGTGGCAATAATAAGAATAGGTACAAACTGCCACGAATCATAATAAGACTTTGCAACAAGTATTTTTGTAATAAACTGACAAAGCAAAATAAGGACAGATGCAACGGCAAAAATTCCGCCCGAATAAACACGGAACACCTTGGTAAAGAACTGCCTGCCGCCCTCTTGGTCATATTCGTCAACCGCACTGAGTTGCCAAGCGTCAATAAAAATTTGAGAGAAAAGAATTACAAAATTAGGTATCTTAGATGCGGCGGTATAAAGTCCGTTTGCAGATGATGAAATAAAATAAGTTACCATATATCTGTCAGATACGTTAATAATCCACCACAAAATTATTGTAGGAATAAGCGGAACACAATACTTGAGCATTTGCGATGTGATGCTGTTATCTTTAAGCTTATTGAAATTTATATATCTGTATAATTTGGCAGTTACGAAATAGAACACAACAGAGCAAGCGTCGGAAGCAATAATTGCAACAATATATCCCGTCACACCCCATTTAAAAGGGCCGAGGAAAAGAATAGTAAACGCAAGCGTTGTTGCCGTGGCAAGTATACCGTCAATCGCATAAAGTTTAACGTGCCCGCTGCCCCTGACAAACTGCTGGCAGAGCTGCCTAAAGCTTGAAACAAGAACGAACGACACAATCAAAATTATATAATCCCCAAGGTGGAAATCATTAATTGTAAGCTTACTTAAAGGATAGGTAAAAAGAAGGAAAACCGCAAAACCTGCAAGAGTTGTCCTAACTCCAACCTTGAAAACATCCGATTTGTCAACCGCCTTGTCAAGAGCAAAACGCAATGCCGCACTGTTAACCTGAAGTGTAACAACAGGAATAAGCACGTTAACTGTTTGCTGAACCAAGTCTGCGGAGCCGTAATCGCCCGTACCCATCATTCTTGTTACAAACGGCATTAACAAAAACGAAAGTATCTTTGACGAAAAAGTACCTATCGCAAATATTAAAGTGTTTGATGCTAATTTTTTGTATTTATCCATAAAATTTCCTCAAATAAATTAATAAGTCAGTTTCTTGCCGTTAAAACTTAAGGTATTATCACTTGATGACGATGTATAAATGCAACTCGTTTTGCAAGCAAATTCTCCGCCCTCACTCTTAGTACCGATTAAAAATACATATTGATATCCGTAACCGACAGCAAGTGTGCCGGTACCGTCACAATCAGATACCGAAAGCATTGTTTTAGTAGCTTTTGAATTCATATTAAGTTCTCTTGCCTTATACTTCGAGCCGTCAAGCTCGCCGAAATAAAGCCTGTTTGAATAAACAACAGGATAATCCGTAACAGAGCAATTATCTACCAATGTCACAACATTATCCGAGCCGAATTTCTGCCTGCAAAGAGAATACGTTGAATCATCATTTTTCTTGTAATAATACATAAATCCGCATTCAAAGGATAAGTTAACTATTTCATTATTCTTTGTATCATCACGAAAATTAAGAACATCGTTTGAATCACTCAAATTAACAGTTATATATTCATCGTAATTTGCCACACTGTCATGAGTAACAAAAAATACTCTTGAAAGTGAAATTCCGGCAAAAGATACGGTTTTATCGGCAGGTGCGGCATAGAGAACGGTTTTGTTATTATCGCTTAAATTGATAAAGCCGACTGCATTGTCAGTGCCGACAAAATAAATTCTATCATTATAAAGATAAGCAAAGGCTATGTTATCACTTATATTGACTCCGTCGCCGCCCGAAACCGAAAACTTCTTAAGCGTTGAGGTATTAACGTCAACGGCATAAAGATAGTCGCCTAAAACATTAAGATATTTAAAATTATAATTACCGCTGATAATTTTAGCGTTCTTCTCCTCATTAGGCTCAAAGCGGAAAATACCTTTGCCCTCAATGCTGTAGTAAATATATGATGAACTGTAAGTTACTGCGCCGTTTGATTTATTGAGCAAATTTCCCACCTGATTACCCTGAAGCGAGGTGTCAAATGCAAAAACGCTGAAATCATCGTAATCGTAATCAGCTTTTTTGACGTCACGTGCTTTGGTTGTGGTTTCCTTTTGAGTGGTTGGCTGGGTTGTAGATGTTGTTGTTTTATTAAACAATTTGGAATCAATCATTTCAACCGCCTGCTGTGCCTTGCCGCTTGGAAAATAAGAAGCAATGTCAAAATCAGGATTAACAAGCTTAACAGTCACAATAAAAACGGCCAACAATATTATTATTGCCGCAATAATGAGTAATATCTTTTTTCTCACCCTTTTGCGCTTACGTGCACGCTGGCGCTTTTTGCGCATTTTTTGTCTTTCTTCCTCTGTTATCATCTGATTTGTCCGTCTCCGTAAACTAAATATTTAGTAGTTGTAAGTTCTCTAAGCCCCATAGGTCCTCTTGCATGAAGCTTTTGGGTAGAAATACCTATTTCTGCTCCCAATCCAAATTCGCCGCCGTCGGTAAATCTTGTGGAAGCATTATGATATACGGAGGAGGAGTCAATAAGCATCATAAACTTATCTGCATTCTCCTTATTTTCCGTAATTATAGCCTCAGAATGACCCGTGGAATATTTATTGATATGCGCTATCGCCTCATCAAGGCTTGATACGGTTTTAACGCTGATAATATAATCAAGATATTCGGTGCCGAAATCCTCCTCGCTTGCCGCCTCAATACCGGGGCAAGCCTCTCTCGCCTTTTCGTCGCCACGAATGGTAACATTTTTTTCATCAAGCCTTGCCTTAATTGCCGGCAAAGCCTTTTTTATAATATTTTCGTGAATAACAAGGCTTTCGCACGCATTGCAAACACCAATACGCTGTGTTTTTGCATTAAAAATAATGTTTGCCGCCATATTGATATCTGCACTTTCGTCAACATAAATATGGCAGTTGCCTGAGCCTGTTTCAATAACGGGAACACTCGCATTTTCAACAACAGCCTGAATAAGCCTTTTGCTTCCTCTCGGAATAAGGCAATCAAGTGTGCCCTTCATTCTCATAAGCTCAGTTGACGATTCCCTTGAGGTATCGTGAACAAGTTGAATAACATTTTCATCAAGTCCTACACTTTTAACCGCTTCACGCATAATATCGGATATGGCAATATTTGAATGAATAGCCTCTTTACCGCCACGAAGAATAACGGCATTTCCGCTTTTCAAGCAAAGAGCGGCAGCGTCGGCGGTAACATTAGGCCTTGCCTCGTAAATAATGCCAATAACGCCCATAGGACAGCTTACCTTTTTAATCACAAGACCGTTGGGTCTTTCAACAGTTTCAAGCACTCTGCCGCAAGGGTCATCAAGTGCCATAACCTGCCTGCAGCCGTCTGCCATGCCCTTAATCCTGTCAAGATTAAGCATAAGGCGGTCAAGCATACCGCCGTCAAGAATGCCTAACTGCGAATCATAGTCAATTTTATTGGCGTCAATAATTTTTTGCGCATTTTGGATAAGTGCGTCAGCAATAGCACCAAGTGCTTTATTTTTAAGCTCTGTTGAAGCACCGACTAAATCAGCCGAAGCCGTTTTTGCGTTAATTCCCAATTGTTCAAGCATTCTCATCACCCTTTGCCTTGAAATATGTGCCTATGCTTTCGCCTGAAAGCACCTTGTATAAATCGGTCGGCTTTTCACCGTTCATAATAATGACGGGAATTCCCTCACTCGTTGCAATCTCTGCGGCTTTAATCTTAGTTTGGAAACCGCCCGTACCCTTTTCGCTTGCGCCGCCGGCGATTGAATAAATATCATCATTAATCTCGTCAACAACATTTATCAATTTCGCATTTTCGTTTTCATTAGGGTTTGAATCGTAAAGACCGTGAGTATCGGTAAGCATAATTAGCAAATCTGCATTTATAAGAGTAGCAACCATTGCACTTAAACAATCATTATCGCCGTTTAAAAGCTCTTCAATATAAACCGAGTCGTTTTCGTTGATAATCGGCAATGCGCCGTAATCAAGAAGTTGATTAAATGTATCAACCAAATGCTCCTTTTCCTCATGATTTTGAAGGGTATCGGCAGAGAAAAGAAGCTGACTTACCGTAACCGTATATTCCGAGAAAAGCTTATCATAAAGAAACATAAGCTCACACTGCCCCACTGCCGCAGAAGCCTGCAAGCCCTGAACGGTTTTCGGTTTTTCGCTCAGTCCAAGCTTTGACCAGCCGACTGCAATAGCGCCGCTTGAAACAAGAACTATCTCGTGCCCCTCATTTTTTAAATCAGAAAGCACCGACGCAAGTTTTGCAAGCCTTGCAATATTTGTTTTGCCGGTTTTATGAGTTAAGGTTGATGTGCCCACCTTAACAACTATTCTCTTTTTTCCTTCTGCCTTTGCCATAATTCTACTACTCCATATTAATTACAATTAATTGCATTATAGCACAAATAATATAACAATAAAACATTTTTTTGAATGTTTTTGAAAAATAAGGCAAAAATATAAAACGGAGGTAATTGAAATGACAAAAAGAGGTTATATAAGACTGTTTTCATATGCCATTGCTTTTGCGCTGTTACTTTCAAGCAGGGCAATAATCAATATGACAACAGCAAATTCATACAAAGCGCAGCTTGAATTAAATTATCAGCAAAGCCTTAATGAACTTTCGGAAAATCTCGACTCGATAGAAACAAATTTAACTAAATCAATTTATTCAAATTCCGACAAAATGCTTATGGATATAAGCAAGGATTTATATGCCGAATGTTCGCAGGCGAAAGATGCGCTTTCAAGGCTTCCGATTGAGCAAATGAATTTAGGCTCAACATACAAATTCATAACCCAATCAAGCGACTATGCATCATATATCGCAAACAAAATCGCTTCAAGCCAAACAATAAGCACCGAAGAACACCAAAATCTTAACAAACTTTTAAATTATGCACAAAAGTTAAACGAATCCGTCAGCAATATGGCAACAATAGCAAATAACGGCGCAGACATTGACACAGACGATTTAAAGGCAAAAAACGTCAACGTATCTTCCCTTTCAAACAGTTTTTCGGCAACGTCAAAAGTTTTCAAGGACTACCCGACTCTCCTTTATGACGGTCCGTTTGCCGACGCAGTTTTAAACCGTAAATCTCAGCTTTTAAAAAACGCCGAACACATAAGCCGTGAAAACGCAAGAGAAATTGCGGCAAGGGCACTCGGCTGCAACATCAGCGAAGCAATCTATTCGGGCGAAGATGCAGGCAATATGCCGTGCTACACCTTCACCTACTCTCAAAAAACGGCAGGAATAACAAAAAGCGGAGGCTATGTTGCCTATGTGCTTTACGGCGGCAAAATCACCCGTTTTTCAATCGACAAGGACAATGCAATAAATCTTGCCCAAAGCTATCTTAAAAATATCGGCTACAAAAATATGGCAAACACATATTATGCAATTAACAACAATGTTTGCGTAATAAATTTTGCTTATAAAAAAGATGACGTCACTTATTATTCCGATTTAATCAAGGTCGGAGTTTCAATGGATAACGGTAAAATCGTATCGCTTGAAGCACAAGGATATTTAACAAACCACATAAAGAGAAAAGCCTTTAACTGCAAGCTTACAAAAGAGCAAGCGCAAAGCAAATTATCAAAAAATCTTAAAGTTATAAGCAGCAAAAGATGCGTCATCCCAAAGGAAAGCGGAAACGAAGTAAATTGCTACGAGTTTAGATGCAAAAGCAACGACACAAAAGAAAAAGTTTTAATTTATATCAATGCCGACAAGGGATATGAGGAAAATATTATGCTTCTTCTTTATTCCGACGGTGGAACACTGACAAAATAATTGAATAAACAAAACAAAAGCGATAATAATAAAAGCGAAAGGAAGTTTTCATTATGAACAGTAAAATATTAATCATAGCAATAGCAATTGCCGTTATTGCAACGGTATTTATGGGATGTGCAAATAACAAAAACGATATAACAACAACCACTCTCCCTTCAAGCCAAACCACCGTAAGCGATACAAATACAACAGATAAAGCAGAAAGCGAAGCAAGCAGTGCAGTCAGCAAGGCGGGAGAAAAGGCTGACAAGGTCGGTGACGACATCGGCAAGGGCGCAAATGACGTTGCCGACGGTGTAGGCGGCGCAGTTGACAAAGCAGGCGACGCCGTATCGGATGCATTAGATTAACATTAAAAGAAAATATGTGTTTGAGTAGCGGGCGACCAGTGGTCGCCCCTACGATTTCCCTCCCCAAAAAACAAAAAATCCCAAGATTTTTTGTCTTGGGATTTTTTTATATGATTTTTGCAAAACCTATTGAACCGACTACCGTAAGTATACCTGATACTGCGATTGAAAGACTGCTCATAGCGCCCTCAATCTCGCCGAGTTCCATAGCCTTAGCCGTTCCTATTGCGTGAGAAGCAGTGCCTATTGCAATACCCTTTGCGATTGGATGATTGATTTTAAACAGCTTACAAATTCCTTCTGCTAAAATATTGCCGAGAACTCCGGTTAAAATAATGACCGCAACAGTAATTGTAACATATCCTCCAAGTTCTTCACTGACTCCTATTCCTATAGCGGTAGTGATAGATTTAGGAAGCATCGTTACATATTCTTTGTGCGAAAGTTTAAAAATAAATGCCAAAATCATAATTGTTGTAAGGCTTGTTAAAACGCCTGACAGAATACCGACAAGCACAGCCTTATGATTTTTCTTCAAAAGTTCAATTTGCTGATAAAGCGGAATTGCAAGGCAAACTGTCGCCGGGGTTAAAAGCCAACTCAAATATTTTGCGCCGTCATTATACGTTTCATAATCAATATTGCAAGTCAAAAGAAAAACTATTGTAATTACAATAGAAATAAGCAATGGGTTAAAAATGCCGGTTTTAAACTTTTTCTTTAAAAACGAGCCGAGAGCATATGACAAAAGGCTGACGGCAACTCCCAAAAAAGCGGAGCTTTCAAAAAAATTACTCATTTAAAGCGCCCTCGCTTTCTCCTTTTTTATCATTTTTTGCAATAATTTTTTGAGAAACACGACCGCTGACAGCCATAACTGCGATTAGAGAAACAACTGTTATGGCAAGCACAGGAACTACAAGCGGTTTTAAAACTCCCCAACTTTTCATAAGACCTACACCTGCAGGAATAAACATAAGCGGCATAATTTCAATAAGAAACATTCCCGTATCTTTAACATCGTCAAGCTTAACGACTTTTGTGCAAAGGCAAACAAATAAAATCACCATTCCGTAAATGCTTGCCGGAACAGGAGCGGGAATCAGATAATTAAGCCCTTCGCCTATAAACGAAATCAAAAGAATGATTAAAAATTGTTTTACATACTTCAATATTTTTCACCAAACCAAAATAAAATTACGGTTTATTAGTATATCACTCTAAAACCAACTGTCAATCGGCGGATTTACAGATTTTTTTAGAAATTTTATAAAAAATTTGTCTATATTTGATTTTTTTCGAATATTAGTATATTATCTAATTATAGAATTTCCTAAAGAGGTGTAAAATATGAGCCTTTATGACAAAGCAAAACAAACGGCTGATTTTATTAATTCAAAAATCAATAATATTCCCAAAACAGCAATAGTTCTCGGAAGCGGACTCGGACCTTTTGCAAAAGAGATTGAAAAAGAGGTTGAGTTTGACTATAAAGATATCCCTAATTTCCCTGTATCTACCGTACCCGGTCACGCAGGAAAGCTGATTTTCGGCAAAATCGCAGGCAAGAGCATAGTCGCAATGCAGGGCAGATTTCATCTTTATGAAGGCTACAGCGCAGAGGAAGTTACGCTTCCCGTTCGTGTATTTCAGCTTTTGGGAATTGAAAATTATATAGTAACCAATGCTGCCGGCGCAGTAAACCTTGACTATAAGCCGGGCGATTTAATGATTATAAAAGACCATATAGGTTTGTTTTGCGAAAGTGTATTGTTTGGCAAAAATGATGACAGGCTCGGCACCCGTTTTCCGTCAATGAGCGAAGCTTACAGCAAAGAACTTATTAAAAAAGCAGAAAAGGCGGCTGAAAAATGCAGTCTTAATATTCGCAAGGGTGTATATTGCTACTGCAAGGGTCCTATGTTTGAGACACCGGCGGAAATAAGATTTTTAAGAGTAGCAGGAGCAGACGCAGTAGGAATGTCAACCGTTCCCGAAGTTGTTGCCGCAGTGCACGCCGGAATGAAAGTTTTGGGCGTTTCGTGTATGACGAATATGGCAGCAGGCATACTCGACCAACCTCTCACCCATATTGAGGTTATGGAAACAGGCAAAAAGGTTGAAAAGGAATTTTCCGCTTTTATGAAAGAAATTATAAAAGAAATATAATCCACACAAAAAAATCCCGTGCTCAATCGAACACGGGATTTTCTATACTGCTTATTATAATTCAGCGATTACTTCTACCTCACATAAAACGCCCTTTGGTAAATCCTTGACTGCTACGCAGGAACGAGCCGGCTTTGAAGTAAAGTATGTGCCGTAAATCTCATTAAACTTTGCAAAATCATTGATATCTGCAAGGAAACAAACTGTTTTAACTACCTTATCCATAGTAGTTCCTGCCGCCTCAACAACAGCAGTAAGGTTTTTGCAAACCTGATGTGTTTGTTCCTCAATAGTTTTAGCCTCAACTGTATTAGTTTCAGGATTTATTGCAATTTGACCTGAAGTGAAAAGCAAGCCGTTTGCCTTTACTGCCTGTGAATAAGGACCGATTGCACCCGGCGCATTTTTAGTTGATACATATTCCATTGTAAAACCCTCCTATAATCAGTCGCAAACTTCAAAGCCTGCGTCTTTAAGTGCATTTTTAATTTGAACAATATGCTGATAATTTCTTGTTTCAATACCGAGTTTAAGATAGCAATCGGTAATATTCATATCAAGGTCCGTGCTGTCATAATTAACAGATACAACGTTAGCACCGTTATCTGCAACAATCTTGCTGACGCCGAGAAGCTGGCCCGGCTTATCGGAAAGAGCAATAGTGATAGACGCACTTCTGCCGCCCATTTTAAGTCCTCTTTCAATAACTCTTGAAAGAATTGTAACATCAATATTACCGCCCGATACAAGACAGCAGACCTTTTTGCCCTCAATATCAGGAATTTTGCCGTTCATAACTGCTGCAACAGGAACTGCGCCTGCGCCCTCTGAAACAAGCTTTTGCTGTTCCATAAGAGTAAGAATTGCAAGAGCAATTTCATCATCGCTTACTGTATAAATACCGTCAACATACTTCTTAATAAGCTCAAAAGTATTAGTACCGGGAGTTTTAACTGCGATACCGTCTGCAATAGTTTGCACATTTTTAAGTGTTTCAATTTTTCCGTCGGCAACGCTGTTCTTCATAGAAGGAGCACCTGCTGCCTGAACGCCGTAAACCTTGCAATTAGGGTTAATCTGCTTAATTGTGTATGCAACACCGGCAATAAGTCCGCCGCCGCCGATTGGAACAACTACAACGTCAACATCCGGAAGCTGTTCAAGAATTTCAAGACCGATTGTACCCTGACCTGCAATAACATCAGGGTCGTTGAACGGGTGAATAAATGTATATCCCTTTTCTTTTTGAAGTTCGATTGCCTTATTGTAAGCATCATCATAAACGCCTTTTACAAGGCAAACATCGGCACCGTAGCGCTTTGTAGCCTCAACCTTGCTGATAGGTGCGCCGTCAGGTAAGCAAATAAGTGACTTGATTCCGTTTTTGGTAGCCGCAAGAGCAACACCCTGAGCGTGGTTACCTGCAGAGCAGGCAATAACACCTTTTTTCTTTTCCTCGTCTGAAAGCTGGCTTATTTTAAAATATGAGCCTCTCACCTTGAACGAGCCTGTAACCTGCAAATTTTCCGTTTTTAAATAAACATCGCATTGAGAACTGATGTTTTTGGCACGAATCATATCTGTCTGCCTTACGACCTCAGATAAAACTCTTTTAGCCTTGTATACTCTGTCTAATGTAAGCATCTTTTTTTCCTCTTGATAAACTATAAAATAATGTTCACTCGCCATTTTACTCTTATAATATTGATTTGTCAATCGCACATATAAAATTAGTTTTTGATTAATTAAATAAATTTGTTGACTTTATACCCTCAATAATATAAAATTAAGTATAGTTTATATGAAATCTGTTTTGGCAGAAAGGTTGAATAATATGAAAGTTTTTAAAAAAATATTTGCTATTGCATTATGCGGCATACTTATTGCAAGTGCATTTGCAGGCTGTTCAAAAAGCGGCGAAGCTGACAAAATAACGGATAAAACAATGCTTATTGCCTATACCGACGAGGTTGAGCCTTTCCTTTACAAAGATAAGAACGGCAAGCTCGCAGGCTTTGATATTGATTTGTTTAAGAAAATCTATGACAACGTAAAAAACGATACAAAAAATTACGAATTTGTAAAAGTTGACAAGGATTACAAGGTTGGCGACGATGTTGCTTATACAAACAAAGACGGCGACGAATTTATTGCTTACACTATGATTGGCGCTGTTCAAAAAAATGTAGGCTCAGTAAATGAGGATTTCAGTTTCACTAACGATATCATCACAAACAGGATTATTACCGTTACTAAATCAGGCAACAACATTTCCGACTACAACGACCTTTCAGGCAAAAAGCTTGCGGTAGTTACCGACATTGCAAAAGCTGCACTTGATAAAAACAGCACAATTAAAAACAACAACAAAAATACTCTTTACCCTACAATTGAGGATGCGCTTTCAGCCCTTGACAACGGCAGTGTTGACGCAGTAATTACAGACGAATTCAACTTCTCACCGCTTGAAAATGCAGAAAAATATCAAGTATTAAACGGCGAACTTGATAAAATATCGTATGCGTTTATGTTTAAAAAAGGCGATTGGGTTGTTGAAAATTGGAACGAAGCAATTTATGAACTTAAAAGTCCGGATTACAACGACAAGGACGAATTTACCCCTATGGTTGAAAAATATTTCGGCTACAACGCTTCAAGCTTTGACTATGTACCGTCAAAAACTAAATAAAATTTAAAAATAACCGCTGACCTTTTTGAAAGGTTTGGCGGTTATTTTTATAGCATAAAAAAAAATCCCCCAACTGCGTTGGAGGAGTCATACAAAATATCAGAGCTTTGCCGCATTTGCAAGTGCTTCCTTTTCTGCCTTGCGCTGAGCTCTTTTTTTCTTTGCCTTGTAGCCCATTAATTTATCAAGATGCTCATCAGGTGTTGTGCACGTTCCGAGTGTAACTGTAGATGAACCGTAAATTCCGTGGAAATCAGAACCGCCCGTCATAAGAAGCTTATGCTTTTTGCAAATACTGCCAAGCATTTCAATATCCGCATCTGTAGCAGACGGGTGCCAAACCTCAATTCCGTCAAGCCCCATTTCAATATAATCGTCAATCTCGTCAAAATTATCAAGAAAAGCAGGATGAGCAAGAACGGCAATGCCGCCTGCGCCGTGAATTTCATCAATAACCTCTTTGACGTCCGGATATTTGGTAGGAGCCAAAAGATTTGTTTCGCTGTCAGGTGAGAAAAGCGCATTATAAAGGTCGCCGAATATTTGATTTGTATATCCGGCATCCATAAGTGCATGCATAATATGTTGCTTATAAAGGTTTGTCGAGCCTGAAGCGTGGCTGATAATAAATTCGGTTGAAATCGGAAATCTTGCCGCAACCTTAAGCATCATTATTTGACCTGCTCTTTTACGTGCAACCGAAGTACGCTTGCAAAGCCCCTCAAGCCTGTCCGGAGTATCGGCAAGATAACAAAGAATATGAACCTTTTTGCCTGCATTATTATCAAATGAGGAAAGTTCCACTCCCGGAATAACGTTTACGCCGTAGCGCTTACCGATAACCTGTCCCCTAACTGTACCTGCAAGACAATCGTGGTCTGTTATGGCAATAGTTTCGATACCGCTCTTTTGAGCTATAACAATAAGGTCTTCTATACCAACAGATCCGTCGCTGAGTTTTGTATGACAATGTAAATCTGCTGCCATAACAATCTCCTTTCGATTTAATAGACATATAAACTGCCTATAGTATAATTTTTAGGTAATAACTGTAGATTAATCATCTTCACTGTAACCATATATATTACAGCGGGTAAAACAGCAGTTTGTCCCTCAACATATAGGATAACACAGTTTTTTTCTTTTTTCAAGTTTATTTTAGACAATTATTACTTTTTTTAACAACTATTTGTAAAAAGAAAAACATTTAAGTCATTAAATGCTTTTAAGTTGCCTTGCAAGGCGGCTGATTGGCAAACCGACAACATTGAAATAATCGCCGTCGATTTTTTCAACAAAAAGTGACCCCTTGCCTTGAATACCGTAAGCGCCTGCCTTATCAAACGGTTCCCCGCTTGAAATATAATCCTCAATTTCCCTGTCATCAAGTTCAAAAAATTTAACCTTGGTTTGGACGCTGAATGTCACTTCTTTATCATTTTTTATAACGGTGACTCCTGTAAATACGCTATGCTCTTTACCGCTCAAATTTTTAAGCATTAAAAAAGCATCCTTTTCATTCTTCGGCTTGCCTAAAATTTTGCCGTCAATTGCAACAACCGTATCCGCACCGATAACGATTTTTCCGCTTTTTCTAAATGGCTGAGCCTTGATTTTAGACAAATATTCGACCGCTTTGTCAGGTTCGATATCGCACGGAAGCGTTTCGTCAACCTCTGCGCTGTCAACTGTAAAATCATCTGTTATAAGTGACAAAAGTTCTTTTCTTCTCGGTGATTTTGACGCTAAAATAATCATTATAAAGTACCTCTTTGATAAAGCCCTCTCGTATATTTAAAATCAGGCTTTTCTCTGTTTTCATAAAGAGCAATAACTTTTTCGACCTGCTTTTTACTTTCAATTGAAAAATAGAAATGAATGAAATCAGTTTTGACTTCATCAAGCCTGTCAAGCATATAAAGCGGATGGCAATTAAGCATTTCAACGCAAGGAAAATCACTGCACATAACAGGAAATTCCATACCCTTTCTGTCCGTCAGCCTGCCGTGCTTATCACATTCAAAACAGCCTATATCATTTTTAACAGGGCAATTGCGATTAAGCATAAGCGGCAAATAGCCGTATACAATCATACCCTTATCACGTGCATTAATATTATTAATTTGCGATTGCGTAAGCTCAAAGGACAAAATCGGGTGGTCGATTTCGTTTGCGCTAAGAGAGTTAAAAACATTAAGACCAAAGTCGCCGTAAACCTCAAAGCCCATATCTTTGCAAAGGGTATATGAACCTATGTTGCCGCAAAGCGCCTTATTGACTCCGGCTTTTTTCAACTTTTCAAGCCTTATTTTAAGTTCTCGTTCAATTCCAAAAAGCCCTCTCGGCAAAACAACTCCTGCCCTGTTATCAACAAAATCCTCAAGCGAGGAATTAACAGGTATAAACACACGTTCAAACGGGTGATTGTCAGGTATTTGACTTGCATTTGAAAAAGATGCCGTGGCATAAGGCTTATCAGGCTGATTATATTTTGGAAGGAAAACATTAAACGGCTTATATTTCAGTTCGATTTTTTCCTGCTCATCAAGCTTTGAAACGGCATTTCTTCGCATTTCATTAATCTTTGAAGCGGGCAAAATAAGACCGTCATCAAGATTGATTTCAATATTTTTTGAAAAATATTGCGTACCTCCGAATTTTGAAAGCCTTTCTTTTAAGCTTTCCTCGCTCATAGGCTTATTAATTGCTTTTTCAGGCACATCGCCTATAACGGTAACCTCTTTTTTATCACTTTTGGCAATCAACACCGCTTTTTCATTGTCACGGCAGGTAAAGGATATATCAAGCGGGATTAACGGCGTTTCCTTTTCATAATTTCTTGCTATTTCCTTTAAAACATTATTCGCTGCAACAACATCTTCCTTTTGCCTTGTTCCAAACATATTTTTGCCGAGTTTGGAATTGAGATATCCATTTGTGAAACCGCTGCGTGAAAAAACACTTCTAAGCATAAATTCATCACTTGATGAGTATTCGCCGTCAATCGCCTTTTTAACTGCGCTGACAGCCGCCGAAACATACTCCGGTCTTTTCATTCTGCCCTCAATTTTAAGGCTTGTTATTCCGTCAAGCTTGTCAAGTTCGCCGATTAGGCTTAAATCCTTAAGAGATAAAGCGTGGTCAGCATTTCCACCGGCGGTAAACGGCAAGCGGCACGGCTGAGCGCAAAGCCCCCTGTTTCCGCTTCTTGAGCCGATAACGCTTGAAAGATAGCATTGACCCGAAACAGACATACAAAGTGCCCCGTGAACAAAAAGTTCAAGTTCCAAATCTGTGCTTTCCCTTATTTCTTTAATTTCCTCAAGGCTCATTTCTCTCGGCAAAACAATACGTGAAAAGCCCATTTCCTTTGCCGCTTTTGCTCCGCTCGGCGTCATAATACTCATTTGTGTTGAGCCGTGAAGCCTTGCGCTTTGAAAATGCTCTCTAATCATTTTTGCAACACCGATGTCCTGAACAATAAATGCATCAACACCGCATAAAAGTGCATCTCTAACCGTGTTATACGCATTTTCCATCTCGTCGTCACGTACAAGAATATTAAGTGTTAAGTAAACCTTGACACCGTGGCTGTGGCAATATTCAACAGCTCTTTTAAGCTCTTCATTATCAAAATTGCCGGCATTGCGCCTGGCGTTAAAGGATTTACCACCAAGATAAATCGCATTAGCGCCGCTGCGCACACCGGCAATAAGCGACTCCATGCTACCGGCAGGAGCCAAAACTTCAAAATTCATAATTTTCTCTCAATAAAAATAGATTTATTTTGCGGCAAGTTTATCTCTTAAATCGGAGATTTCACGGTTAAGACGCTCAACCTCACGTCTTGCAACGTCAACCTCCATTCTTGCCCTTGCGCTGTCCTCAAGATAATCTTTAATTTGAGCACGAAGATTATCGGCAGATGCAGTAGCCTTTTTGCTTGCATCGGCATTATCAAGTGCAACAAGAACAGCCGCCTGAGTCATTGAAAGAGAAGGATTTGAATTAATAATAGCTCTCATATTCTCGCTTATTTCGTCAGCAAGAGCCTCGACATATTCCGCCTCATCCTCAGTCACGATTGTATAACTTGCGCCGCCTATTTTTACATGAACTTTATTTTTTGTCATAATCACTCACACCTTCAAAAAATCGACATATTTCTACTCAATAAGTATACCAACAATAAACATAATTGTCAACGTGAATAAATAACAAGTTTGTCAAAATTTAGCAAAAATTTTGAATATTTTTATTGATATAAAAAAGAAAATATATTAAAATAGCATTGTAAGAATACGGAGGCACTAAAATTGGACGAATTTAACGCAAGCAAAATAGGCTCAAATTTAATAGCGGTTTCTAACTTTTATGACCATCGCTCAACCGAAATACAGAAAAAGGCATATCCGAATATGCTCGGTGCAGCAAACGGATATATTATTTCATATCTGTGTGAAAATAAGGATAAGAATATTTTTCAAAGAGATATTGAGCGTGAATTTGATTTAAGCCGTTCTACGGTTTCAACAATTCTTAAGCAGCTTGAAAGCGAAGGATTAATTGAGCGCAAAAGTGTAATTATTGACGCAAGGCTTAAAAAGGTTGTGCCGACCCCTGCGGCTGAAATGATTAACGAGGCGTGTTCTAAGGAAATTACTCACTTTTTCTATGACCTTGCAAGCAATATTACCGATAACGAGATGAGTACATTCGTCAAGGTTCTTGATACTATGAAGAAAAACAGCGAGAGAATACGCAACGATTTATCAAGAGACATCTTTTAAAAAGTAAAAATCAGTTGATAAGACTGTCGTTTACAACGATAGTCTTATTTTTTTAGCTTTTAATGCATAAATGTAATAAAATTATTATATTTATTTTATAGACAAGAACTAATTAATGTGATATTATATATAAGTTAAAATGAGATTTTGCAACTTTTCAAATCTCATTATTTTGGGTTTTACACGAGGGTTTTATATGGGTGACTATAAAATAAACATAGTCAATTTGAATGTGACGAACAATTATGTTGAATTAACGGCGGAGCTCGAGGGTGACAGAGAACTTTATTATCCGAGAATTTCCGCTTGCTTTTATGGCGAAAACGACAACAGAATATTACCTATGGATTTAAAATCTTGCAACAAAAACAAGGCAATTGCAATAGGTATTTTTGACACTCCTTTTTTATTTTATAACGACAGGAAAAGTCAAAATGTAAGAGTAAATTTTCTTTTCAGTGACGGCAACGGAGAAAGCATTATTGTTAAACCGGAAAAAGAATTGATTATCCCGATTAAAAAGAAAAATATACTTTCTCATTTCTTTTCAAGCAGCAAAAGAGAGCGCTCAAAAATGATTGTTACGGCTTTGATGTCGGCTATGTTTTTGCCGTATCGCAAAATGAAAGTTCAGCCTAACAAGGTTACTTTTTTATCCAACCGTTCCGACAGATTGACAGGAAATATCAAATCGGTCTTTTTTGAGATGACCAAATTAAACAATGTTGACATAACCGTACTTTGCAAAAAAGGCGGATTAAAGGCAAATTTACCTAACCTGTTCAAGTTTTTCAAGCTTTATGCAACAAGTTCGGTAGTTTTTGTTGACGACTATTATCATTTTCTTTCTTATCTAAAGAAAAAAGATGACGTTAAGCTTATTCAGCTTTGGCACGCTTGCGGTGCATTTAAAACATTTGGCTTTTCAAGGCTCGGTCGTGACAGCTATCTTCGCCAAAGTTCCCCTAACCACAGGCAGTACGACTACGTTATTGTAAGCTCCAATGAGGTTATACCTTATTATGCCGAGGGTTTCGGTGTTTCAATGGATAAAGTTATCGCCTTAGGTTCGCCGAGATGCGATGTGCTTGAAGATGAGAATTACAAAAAAAGATTCAAAAAAAGATTTTATAAAGAAAATCCTGAATTTAAGGAAAAAAAGATACTTTTATTTGCTCCGACTTTCCGTGGCGGCGGTATGGGCAATTGCTTTTATCCTATTGAAAAATTTGAAGTTGACAAAATATTTGATAAAATCAGCGACGATTGGGTAATTGCAGTTAAGATGCACCCATATCTTTCGGAGAGGCCAACCTGCAGTGCCAAATATAAAGACAGATTAATTGACCTCACTTCAAAATATGATGTAAACGACCTCTTATTTGTCAGCGATTTGCTTATTACCGATTATTCAAGCGTTATTTTTGAAGCGTCTATTGTTAACGTGCCTATGCTGTTTTTTGCTTTCGACCTTAATGAATACAGCAGGGACAGGGATTTTTATTGCAACTTTGCGTCATTCGTTCCCGGAAAAATCGTTTTAAACACCGATGAAATGACAGACTCAATCAATAACGAGGATTATAATCAAGAGCTTGTTAAGCCGTTTAGGCAAAGATATTTTGGCGATAAAACAGGCGAAGCCACAAAGAATGTTGTTGAATTTACGAAGGAGCTTTTAGATAACAATGTTTGATTGCAAAATGATAATCAACAAAATGAATATAGAAAGGGACAAGCTTAACATTTCAGTTTCAATAAGCTGTCCGTTTGACATTGATGTCACATCACCAAAAGCAAAAATCATTTTTGAATGCGGCAAAAAAACGAGAAGATTGCCTTTTCTTGTAACAAATTATTTCAGGCAAAAGCAGAGTGACTCGTGCATCATTGTTTGCACTTATTCATTTTACCTTGACGATATATATTATAACTACGACTGTAAAGATGACATAAATGTCAGGATTGACTTTTATTACGGAGACAATGAGGTTATAGGCGTCCCGTTCACGGTTTCCACTAACGTTTTGACTGAAAATCCGAATATTGAACTTGACGAGCAGTATATTGAATATGAATGTTTTGACGGTGTAACCGTATTTTCGGAGGAGTCTGAATTTATTAATGACAGAAAGACTCCTAAAAATATTTACACATTCGATTTTGACTGTGAAAACAGCAAATTTATTATTCATCAAACTCCCGAAAGCAGAAGCAATAAGAATTTTGTTGAAAAAAGTGTGATAATAGTTCCTCTTTTAAGATTATTTTTCTTTGTTTTAAGAATTGCTTTAAGTGTTGTTTTGCTTCCTTATTTCATTGTTGACGGTTTTTTGGCAGCGCTTGACATTTTGCCGAGAAGAAAAACGCAAGACATTGAAGGAATTGGAAAAAACATTTTTGTTCAAATCAAAATCAATGTTTCGTCTTTTATTAAAACGAGTTTTAAAAAGGATAATTTTCTTGAAAATATACGTCTGCCGCTCTATGAGCTTGCAAGAATTTATTACAAAATTTTATCAAAAAAGCCTGTTGTTAAAAATCAAATCACCTTTATGTCAGGCAGGCGTGACGAAATAGGCGGAAATCCCGAATTTGTTTATAACCTTATAAAAGACAGAGATGATATTGATTTTAAATTTCTTATGTTCTCCGACCCGGCAGGTCACAGGAAAATTAAAAATATAATTAAATTTCTCAAGCTTTATGCAACGTCAAAGGTTGTTATTGTTGATGACTATTTCAGGCTTTTGAATTTAGTTACAAAGCGTGATGATGTTAAGCTTTTTCAGCTTTGGCATGCCTGCGGAGCGTTTAAGACATTTGGCTTTACACGTCTTGGCAAAAAGGGCGGCCCTAAGCAAACAGACCCTAACCACAGAATGTATGACTATGCAATAGTTAGCTCACAGGAGATTGCAAAGCATTATGCCGAAGGCTTTGGATTAAGTGACGAAAACGTTGTTGCAACAGGTATTCCGAGAACCGATATATTTATGGACAAGGAATACGCAAGTAAAATCCGTTCTTCGTTTTATGAAAGATATCCTCAACTTAAAAATAAAAAAATAATGCTCTTTGCGCCTACCTTTAGGGGCAACGGTCAAATGAGTGCATTTTACCCGACAGACGCATTTGATATTGAAAAAGCATACGAGGGCTTGGGCGGAGAATATGCAATACTTATTAAGCTTCACCCGTTTTGCGAGGAAAGATTCGAAATTCCGGAAAAATACAGCGATATGATAATTGATATGAGCGACGATGACGAATTAAACGACCTTTTATTTGTTACCGATTTGCTTGTAACCGATTATTCAAGCGTTATTTTTGAAGCTTCGCTTTTAAATATTCCTATGATGTTTTATGCTTTTGATTTATACGATTACATAGCAAGCAGAGATTTCTATTACGATTTTGAAGGATTTGTTCCCGGAAAAATTGTTTTCAGTGAAAACGAGCTTATAAATGCAATTAATAAAAAGGATTTTGAAAGCGAAAAGGTTGACGGATTTAAAAACAAATTCTTTGACGACCTTGACGGAAAATCAAGTGAGAGAGTTACAGACTTGATTTTAGAAAATTTAGATATATAATATAAATATACAAATATATAACAAACCTTACAAGGAGTTTAAATTTATGGTTTATGCAGTTATATTAGCCGGCGGTGTCGGCTCAAGAATGGGCGGCGACAAGCCTAAGCAATATCTTACGGTAAAGGACAAGCCTATCATTGTTTACACGATAGAGAAATTTTTTGCTGTTCCGGATTTCGAGAAGATTATCGTTCTCTGCCCTAAGCAATGGGTTGAACATACAAAAAATCTTATCGAAAAGCACATTGCCCCTGCAAGTGACAAGATTGCCGTTATCGAGGGCGGCGATACAAGAAACGAAACTATTATGAATGCAATTAAGTTTATCGAAGCCGAGGGCAACCTCAACGACGATACAATTATTGTTACTCATGACAGCGTTCGTCCTTTTGTTACGGGCAGAATTATTAAAGAAAACATTGAATTTGCAAAGCAGTACGGCGCTTGCGATACTGTCGTTCCCGCTACAGATACGATTGTTGAGGCTAATGACAACACTGTTATCAGTTCTATCCCTGACAGAAGCAAAATGTATCAGGGTCAAACTCCGCAATCTTTCAATGCACTTAAACTTAAGAATATTTACAATTCGCTTTCAGACGAGGAAAAAGATATTCTTACAGATGCCGCTAAGATATTTGTTATTAAAGGCGAAAATGTTGCGCTTGTTGAGGGTGAAACCTTTAATATGAAAATAACATATCCTTATGACCTTAAGGTTGCCAAGTCTTTGTTGGAGGACGAAAGCGATGATTAATACTGTTTACAGGCTCGTTGCCCCAAGAAGATTTGAGATTGCTTTTGAAGATATCAACCTTTTTGGTGAAAACGCAATTGTAAGGCCTACCTATTTGTCTATCTGCAATGCAGATATGAGATATTATCTCGGAACACGTGATGCAAAGGTGCTTGCCGAAAAGCTTCCTATGGCGCTTATTCACGAAGGTGTAGGCGAAGTTTTTCTTGACCCTACGGGAACATTTAAAACCGGCGACAAGGTTGTTATGGTTCCTAACGCTCCCGTTGAAAAAGACGAATTTATTGCCGAGAACTATCTTCGTTCCTCAAAATTCTGTGGCTCGTCTATGGACGGCTTTTTGCAGGAATTTGTTGAAATTTCGCCTAAAAGGCTCGTTAAGCTTCCGGACGATATTGATATGACTGTTGCTGCATTTACCGAGATTGTTTCTGTTTCAGTTCATGCCATTTCACGCTTTGACAAGATTGCGCACGCAAGAAGAAATACCATTTCCGTTTGGGGTGACGGCAACCTTGGATATATAACTTCTTTATTCTTAAAATATCATTTTCCAAAATCTAAAATCGTCGTTTTCGGCACTTCAAGCGACAAGCTTGCGGATTTCACGTTTGCAGACGAAACCCATCTTGTAAACGAAGTACCGGACGGATTTACTACTGACCACGCATTTGAATGTGTAGGCGGAAACGGAAGTCCGATTGCAATTGAGCAAATTATCGGTCTTATAAAGCCTGAAGGCACTATTTCAATCTTAGGTGTCAGCGAATATCCTGTTCCTATTAATACAAGAATGATTCTTGAAAAAGGCCTTCGTGTATTCGGCTCGTCAAGAAGCGGTGTTAAGGATTTTGCAAAGACTGTTGATATGTATAAAAAGCACCCTGAGATTATCGATTACCTCGGCAATCTTATCAATTCTGTCAATGTAGTTCGTACTACAACCGATATTAAAAATGCATTTGAAAAAGACACGCAAAAGTCATTTGGTAAGACCATTATGAAATGGGAAGAATAAATTTATAAGCGCAAACAAAAAAGTATAATTTATTTTTCAAAAAACATTTGACTTTTTGCAATACAAAGTGATAAAATCAATACATCGAGTAGCGAAAAGCGTAAGTCCGGATGGGCTTGCGCTTTTTATTTTTGCTCAAATAAAATTCAGAAGGTGCTATATGAAAGAAAAAAATGTAAAATTATGGAGCAAGAATTTCATTATAATTATCATTGTTAATTTTCTTGTTTTTTTAAATCACTTAATGATACTGTCTACTTTTCCGTTTTTTATATCATATCTCGGATATTCAGACAGCATATCCGGTCTGTGTGTCACGCTTTTTTGCGTTGTATCAGTTATATGCCGTCCGTTTGTCGGTTGGATGCTTGATAACGGAAAGCGAAAATTGATTTTGCTTATTGGTATTATCGGTATGGCACTTATGCCAATGGGGTATTTGCTTGTTTATACTGCCTTATCCTCAATTGCTCTTGCTGTTATATTTCGAATGATTCACGGATTTGCTCTTGCTTTTTCAAACACGTCAACGTCTACAATAGCCTCTGATATTATTCCTAAAGAGCGATTTTCCGAAGGAATGGGAATGTTTGGAATGGCAACTGCTCTCGCAACTGCTTGCGCTCCCGCAATCGGTGAAAAGTTAATGAATAAAAGCTTTACAACGCTTTTTGCAACTTCAACGGGGTGTATGATATTATGCCTGTTTTTGTATGCTTTTTTAAGCCTGCCTAAACTTAATATTGCAAGAAAGCCATTCAACATCAAACATCTTATAGATAAAGACGCTTTGCCTGCTTCGTGTGTTGTGCTTATATTTCTTTTAACTTACGGTGCACTTGAGAATTACACTCTTAAATTTGCATCGCAATCTGACAAGATAACTATTTCCGGCGGTGCTTATTTCACCGTTATGGCAATTGCACTGTTATTAACAAGAGTGCTTATCGGCAAACAAGCCGACAAAAAAGGCGAAGGCATATTTGTATATATATGTAATATTTTTATGTTTGCGGCATTACTTTTGCTTGCGTTTATTCCTAATAATATTACATTTATAATTTCATCTGTATTATCAGGCTTTGCTTTTGGCGGAATTGAACCTTCGCTTCAGGCAATGGCAGTCAATATCGCTCCGCCTGAGCACAGGGGCGCTGCCAATTCAACATTCCTTTGTGCATATGACATAGGAATAGGAATAGGTGGCGGCATTGCCGGAGTTCTTATTGACTGCGTTGGATATAATCATATGTTTGCAATTATCTCGGTGGCAAATGTTATTTCAATAATTATCTATGCTGCTTGGGGAAGCCGACATCCGTCATCAATGACTTACAGAATTAAAAACGGTTTAAACTAAATAAAAATAAGAAAAAGGTGTAATCCTGCTGTTGTCGGGATTACACCTTTAATTAATTCAATAAATATTCGTATTTTTATTATTTTGAATTTAAAATAAAACTGTTATTAGGATTCATAATTTGATTGTTGCTCTGCTTAAATTCAAGAGCGGTGAAAGCCGTCTTTTCCTGCGGCTCAAAATACGTATCTTCAAATGTATACGTCTCATTATCATTTGACTTGCTGTCTGCTTTTTCGTCATCCTTTGGAGTGTATGCGTAAATATAGCCGTAAAATCTCTGTCCGTAATGAGAATGCATATTATAATATGTTTTAGTGTTAAAATAATTGCCGCCCCAATGCGACTCCGAAACAGTAATGCTGCCGTCTTTATTAATTTCTTCGACTATTGCAACATGGTTTGACCAACAGGCTACTGCACCCCTTTCGGCAACGTCACCGTAATCATAATAACCGTTTCTTTTATTGATACTCCACCATTGACCTGCATCACCTCTGTTAAGCTTTGGCGCTTCATCGTTAAGCTCATAAAGCCTGCCGTAAGCGTAAGCAACACAGTTTGGCATTCCGTATCCCGTTTTGGAATAAACGTTTAATTTGCTTGTATAGTAAGGCTCACCGTTTGGAGCTGTAAGCCTCGGCTTGTATTCTTGTGAAAATGCTGTAAGTGGGGAAAGAGTTAATATGAGTGCTGTCATAACAACTGCAAGAATACCCTTTTTCAGTATTTTTATCAATATAACGCCTCCTTTAATAAGCGACGTTGACATTTTAGCATAAATTACATTTTGTAATCTATAGTAATATGTTACAACAAAATTGTAACCTTTTTGTAATAAATATACCGATTAACCAAAATTTTGCCATTTTCCTTGACAAATTCGGCAGCTTTACAAGACATCTTTCTAATATAATGCAAATTACCATTTTTGTATAAATAAAAAAACGAAGAAACACATATTGTGAATCTTCGTTTTTTATTTAAATAATATTTTTATTTATCGTACTCAATAGAATCTGTTGTAATAAGCGTTACACCGTTTTTCTCAAGCTTTTTCATAACCTCAGGGTCGTTAATCGTCCAAGCACCGAGGTCCAAGCCTTGGTCACGGCATTTTTTAAGAATGTCATTTTTAAAATTTGCTTCCTTATTACCGTTAAAATCAATGCCGCAATCCAAAATGCTTCTTGCATCTTCAATATCTTTTTCACTGATTTTTTGAACAAGGTAATACATTTTGCTCGTGGTGTCAAGCTTTCGCATAGTTTTAAGATTTTCGAGATGGAACGAAATATAAACCGGCTTAAGGTTATACTTCTCGGCAAGATTTACAATTTCATTATAATACTGAGTGTTGTTTTCACCCTTAAGTTCAATAACAGGTGTCATTTGATAATTTTTGCAAATTTCAAGATATTCTTCAAGTGAACACATCTTCAAATCCTTATATTTATCAATATTAACTCCGTTGTCAACATTCATAGCCATAAGTTCGTCGTATGTTTTCTTTTCAATAAAAGCGGATTCATCCATCATTCTGTAGGTATGCCTGTCGTGAGAGACAATCCAAACGCCGTCCTTAGTTCTGTAAACGTCACATTCGGCGCCCCAATAGCCGTGCCTGCCTGCTTCGTTAAATGACGCTGTCGTATTTTCGGGAGCAACACTTCTCATACCACGATGAGCCACAAGAGTAACATCATCTGCTGTTGCAACCACCGTATAATCCTTCGTTTTGCAATATGAATTGAGCGCACACACGCCTGCGACAACAGCCGCAACAAGAAGAAATACAATGACCGAAACAACAATGATAATTATTTTTTTAGCTTTTTTTGAAAGCTTTTTCTTTTCTTTTTTTATTTCAGGCGCATTTTGCGTTTCTGAAATTTCGTCAATTTTTTTGATTTCATCACTCATTTTCGTTATCCTCCTGTATATTTGCTTTTTCGTCATTTTCAGCTTCCGGGAATTTAATCACCTTGGCATTTTCAGTACAAAATCTGCCGTTATTATCCCATTCGCCCTTAATGCCTTTTGCGGCTGCGCCAAGCTGAAAATGGAGCTGCGCAATACCGAAATCAAGGCTTTTGTCCGAATAAGGCTCATCAACATAACCTTTAATAATATCGTCCTCATATCTGAAATGCACGGGACGGCGGTTAGTGGCAGACGGCGCTTTTTCAACAAGCTTCATTGCATATTCATAATACGGCGGAAGCTTTTTATCGCAAACCTCAAACATTTTTTGATAAGGCTTATTATTCTTATGAGTTGCGTTATACATAAGTTTTTCCTTAGTGCTGAGCTTATCTTTAACGTAACCGACAACTATTACGGCATAAAGCCTGTGCTTTTTGGGCAAATCAATTGCTTTGTAAACTTTATTTTCATCATAAGTGCCTGAAACCCAACAGGTACCCAAACCATGATAAACGCATTGAAGCACGATTGACTCTCCCCAATATCCGCTTTTAATCCTTGCCGCTTCGCTGTCTTCGCCGCATACTGCAATATACGAAAATCTGCCGGAGAAAATCTTGAATGCAGGTGTTCCGTCCTCAACAAGCTGAAATTCAAGACCGCTTGCCTCGTTAACTGCATCGACCATATTTTTAAGCACTTCAAGAATACTCTTATCAAGCGCCCTTGCTTTATATGTTCTTCTTGATGTGCGCATATCTATTGCTTTTATATATTCTTCGTTTGTCATAATAAAATTCCTAATCAATAACTTATTCTATACAGTAAATATATCACAATTATATTTCAAATTCAACATTGTAATGCTTAATCCACGCATAAATTTGATAAATATAAGCCGCAATTTGAGGAATACCCATAAGTTGACCGTACCACGGCTCGGGGAGTGAGTCGGGATTTTGCAAAAGAAGATATAAATTGTCAAAATCTATCCAATCCATAAGCGGAGTCGATTTATCGGTAAGCGCAATTGCAAGAAGTTCCTTAACCCTTGCAAAATAAGCGGGATTATGAGTTTTTGGATAAGGACTTTTCTTTCTCCACGCAATTTCCTTTGGCAAATCGTTTTCAAACGCTTTTCTCAGTATTCCCTTTTCCCTGCCGTCAAGTGCCTTAATATTCCACGGCATATTATATGCATATTCAACAAGCCTGTAATCACAAAACGGAACTCTGACCTCAAGCGACGAAGCCATACTCATATTATCTTTTCTTGCAAGAAGCGTTTGCATAAACCAATTTAGATTAAGCACAAACATTTCTCTCATTCTTTTATTTATTTTGTCGTCGCTCTCTAAATACGATATATTTTTAAGCGTATTTTTATAAGCGCTTTGCAAATATTCCTCGCCGTCGCTTAAAAAGCCGTTTTTAAGTATTCTTTGCCTGATGTTAGTATTTCTTGTCCAAGGAAAAACATTTTCAAAAAGAATCTCTTTTTTATGATACCAAGGATAACCTGCAAATATTTCGTCGGCGCACTCGCCCGAAAGGCAAACGGTAAAATCTTTTTTTACCTCCTTGCAAAACAGCATTAGTGAAGAATCAATATCAACAAATCCGGGAACGCCACGTTCAATTACCGCTTCCTCGAGCGCATTCGCAACGTCAACATTATTTAAAACAATATTGTGATGATTAGAGCCTATATAGCTTGAAATCACGTCAATATAATCCGAATCCTTATTTGGCTGAAACAGGCTTTTTTTGAAATATTTGTCATTATCCGTATAATCGACCGAATAGGTATCAAGCGTTTTTCCGATTTCCTTATATTTATCGCTCGCAATTTTTGAAATAATTGAGGAATCAAGCCCACCCGATAAAAATGTTGCAAGTGGCACGTCGCTTACAAGCTGACGTTCAATCGAGTTCTTAACAAGAAGGTAGGTATGTTCTGCCGCCGTCTCCTCGTTTTCATCAAACTCCTTAGCCTCTAATTTCCAATAAGGATATGTTTTGATTTCGCCGTTTTTATATGTCAGGCAAAAAGCGGGAGGAAGTTCACAAATATCCTTAAAAATTGCCTTACCGATTGTTTTTGCGGGGCCGAGCATAAATATCTCATAAAGTCCCTCTTCGTCAACCGCACTTTTAACATAAGGTTGGCACAAAAGCGTATCAATCTTGCTTGCGAAAGAAAATGTATTTTTTGTTTTATTATAGAAAAACGGTTTAACACCTATTCTGTCACGGCAGGCAAAAAGTGAGTTTTCCTTTTTATCATAAATTGCATAGGCAAAAATCCCGTTCAGCTTTTTTACACTTTCATTTCCCCATTTATCATAAGCCTTTAATACAACCTCGGTATCGCAATGAGTATCAAACCTATAACCGAAGCCTTCAAGCTCATTTCTTACTTCATCCGTATTATAAATCTCACCGTTATAGACTATAACATATTTGCCGAAATGCATTGGCTGAGCGCCGTTTTCAACATCGATTACCGAAAGCCGTCTGTGAACAAGCGCCACCTTTGGTGTAAGATAAATGCCTGCTGCATCGGGACCTCTTTTTTTCAGGGTTTTTCCCATTTTTTCAACAAGAAGCTTTTCTCCTCTTAAATCTATATCGCTGCTTAATATTCCGGCAATGCCGCACATAAAATCACCTCAAATTATTATATGCAAATCAAAGCGAAATGTTTTTGACACTTAGTATTTGAAATGATATAATATTTTTTAAAACAACTGCAAAAGAAGTGAAAATATGAATATAACGTTTTTTTCAAGCGTTTCTACAAGAGAAAAAGTTTTTAACTGCATACCTGAAATAAAAAAACATAATGTTAAATTCTTTAAATTAAACGAAAGTGACAAACTTTTATCAGACGCATTTGATACGGACTTACTTTTTATCGACGCTATGGGCACGCTTGACAAAATGCTTATTGACTCAATGCCGAATTTAAAGCTTATTATGAGCGAAGGTGTAGGATATCAGGGCATTGACGTTGAATATGCCACAAAAAAAGGCATACCTGTTTGCAACAACAAGGGTGTAAACGATACAGGGGTAAGCGAGATTGCGCTGTTTCTTATGCTCGGCTGCTTAAGGAATTTTTCAAAGGGTGTTGACGAAATATATAACGGCAGGCAAATTGAGTTTAAAAAAGCTTCTTTTGGTGTAAAAAAAGAACTTAGCGAATGTACCGTCGGCTTAATCGGATTTGGCGATATTGCAAGAAAAACGGCTGAATTTTGTAATTTTTTAGGAGCTAAAGTTATTTATACAAACCGTACAAGATATAAAAATCTTGAAGAGAAGTTAAACGTTCAATATGTAAGCCTTGACAAGCTTTTAAGCGAAAGCGATATAGTATCTCTCCACCTTGCAGTAACACCGGACACAATAAATACGGTTGATGATAATTTCCTTTCAAAAATGAAAAACGACGCATTTTTAATAAATACGTCACGTGGGGATTTGGTGGATAATAACGCTCTTAAAAATGCCCTGTTAAACGGCGAAATCGCAGGTGCCGGGCTTGATGTCTTTACTCCCGAACCGCTTGAAAAGGACAATCCTTTGCTTGATATAAAGCTTAAGGATAAACTGATTTTAACACCTCATATCGCAGGAATTACACATTTAACGGTTGAAAGAATTTATAAAAACATTCTTGAAAATACGCAAAATATAATCCACGGCAGAGAGTTAAAAAATAAAGTGAATTAAAAAAATTCCGTTTGAAAATCTCAAACGGAATTTTTCATTTATATCAATCTTTTTTCTTACCGTGGATATATACACTTATCACCTTTAAATCTTGGTTATCCTTAAGTATATTTTTATCAACAACGGCAAAGTCTGCCGACTGCCCTGCTTCAAGTTTAGTACACTCTGCATTATTCCTATAGGTCAAGCACATTTTATCATTCACCAAAGGAAGAACAGCTCTGCCGCCCAAATCAATAATTTTTGCATCATCGTAAGCAAGCGGTACACTGTAACCCATATAAACAATATTCTTGCCTTTTACAACCATAACGGAATATGTATTATTATGTTCGTCAAGTGAAATAAAATCTGCATTTGTAAACACAGTTTCCATCTTATTCGCCTCGTTAGTTATTTAGTACAGCAATAATAATACAAATTAATCAATTTGTCAAACATTTTGTTGTTTTTATAAGATTAACCGCCGTATAATAGATAATAGTCGATTATTTTGAGTTAAAATACAAAGCTTTATATATACAAAAAGGACGAGCTTTTCAGTTCGTCCTTTTTGTAAAATTTCTGTTTCTTATGCAAAATATCTCTTAAGAAGTCCCTCGAATGCTTTTCCATGACGGGCTTCATCCCTTGCCATTTCATGAACAGCGTCGTGGATTGCGTCAAGACCCTGCTCCTTAGCAAGCTTTGCAAGCTGAGTTTTGCCGAGTGTTGCTCCGTTTTCTGCAGCAGCTCTCATTTCAAGATTTTTCTTAGTTGAATCTGTTACAACTTCACCGAGCATTTCAGCAAATTTTGCAGCGTGTTCTGCTTCTTCATAAGCAGCCTTTTCCCAATAAAGACCGATTTCAGGATAGCCCTCTCTGTGAGCTACTCTTGCCATTGCAAGATACATACCAACCTCGGTGCACTCGCCCTGGAAATTTTCACGAAGGCCGTTTACGATTTCTTCGCTTACGCCGTCGATAATGCCTACCTTATGCTCTGCAGCCCAAGAGGTTTCGCCCTCTTCTCTTACTGCCATCTTTGCACCGCAAACAGGGCAAACATCGATAGGTTCGTCACTTTCGTATCCGCATACCGGACAATAATACTTCTTAGCCATAATTAATTACTCCTTTAAATTAAAATTATTTTAGTTTTTTGTTTTTCCTTTACAGCCTTTGCAAATTCCGCTGTAATATACATCTCTGCGCTCGATATCAAAACCGTCAATGCCCTCAACATTGCTGATTTTGCAAGTGAAATCAAATATTCCTCCGCAGCATCTGCATTTAAAATGCGAATGAAAATTAGGATTGGCATCATATCTGATTTTTTCACTCTCAATAACAACCGGAATAATCAGCCCGCTGTCGGTAAGCGCCTGCAAGCAGTTATAAACAGTAGTTTTTGAAAAAGAAGGATTATCCTTAACCATATTTTTATAAACGGTATCAACATCGGGGTGAATCCTGTTTTCATAAAGATATTTATAAACAGCAATTCTTTGTGCCGTTGCCTTGATACCATTTTGCTTGAAAAGTTCTGTTATTTCCTTAGTCTGCATTTGCTCACTTCCTTTCGTGCTAATTTGTAACGAATGTTATTTTGTATCGATTACAATTTAGATTATACACATATTTTTCAAAAAGTCAATACTTTTTTGAAAAAAAATTCAGCCGCAGTAAAAAAACTGTGGCTGAAATAATAAATTATACAAAGATATTATATAAATTGATTATGCTCTTCGTCATATTCAAAGCCTGCCGAGGAAAGCTTTTCTGAAAGTTCACCTTTATCAAGATTCATATCTTCACACAAAGCGTCAAGGTTTGAGTAAAAATCACGAAGCTTAAGATTAATAACACTCATAAGCATAACAGGGTCATTTGGTAATTGCATTTTCTTTCTCCTTTAATTTTGGATTCATAATAAAATCAATCGGCTTTTGCCAAAAATCAAAACACAAAAGTGCCGTAAGCGCAAAGATAAGGATAATCGCTACCCATTCCCAGCCCTCACCAATTTGATGAATAAGATAAAAAAGACCTGCATTTTCCATTATATATAAAATCGGACGGTGATAAATATAAATCTGAAGCGTTTTCCTACCGCCGGAAGTAATTCTGAGTTTTTTGCGTGGACAAAGGGACACAATAGAGAATATTAACAGCCCAACCACAACATAATATGCAAGACGCAAAAGGCAACCGAAATCGGCAAGGCTGTCATCAAGTGCAAAATATCTTCTTCGTCCGCTTAAAAGCGGGAAAAGCTCCTGCGAGTAGTCAACAGTAAGCGTAATTATGAGTACAAAAGCGAAAAAATATATTGCCGAAAATATCCTTGCTGACTTAGTTGACGTAACCTTATTGACCTTATCCAAATCAAGCACACAACCCGCATAGAAGAACGGGAAGAACGTTATCAGGCGCATAATGCAAAGAAAATCGGTATTGCCTTTCATATATCCGATAAAACATCCGAATACTATACTTGTAATAAATATATATTTTGAATCAATCTTTCTTACTGCCCATGCAACCATATACCAAAGCGCCATTGCCATCATATACCACGGCTCGTCCTTGGCAGAAAGCACGTCAAAAAACGAGTGCACACCGAAGATAATATTAGGTATGTAGTTAAGTATTCTTGAAAATAAATAGAGCATCATAAAAGAGAAAAAACGCTTAATCGGCGGAGAATCGCTGTTAACACTCCTTTTACAAAAAAGCCCGCTTATAAATACAAATGCCGGCATATGGAAGGTATAAATAACCATTGAAATTGTGCGAAACATTTGGCTTGAATCAAAATAATCAAACGAAAGATGCCCAAGCACAACCAAAAAAATCAAAAATAACTTAAGATTATCCCAAAGTGCTATTCTTTTACCCATTTTAAAACCCCAAAATCTAAAATTATATATAGATTATAGTTTAATTTATCACATAATCTGTTTATTTTCAATAATAATATTCTAAATAATAAAAAATATATAATTTAATATTGAATATTTATAGATTTTATGTAATAATATTATGTAATTTTAAATTGGAATTTTATACATAAGGGTGAGAAAATGATGAATTTTGACGAACTTGCTGATTTGCTTTTTCCAAACATAGACAAAGCACCTGAATACTATGAGGAAAAATATCCGCCAAGGCAGCTTAAAGAAGGCGCAAGAGTAACAAGATTTGCACCAAGTCCTACCGGATATCTCCATTTCGGAAATCTTTACACCTGCTTCGCTTCTTATCTTACGGCTAAGAACACAGGCGGAGTATTTTTTGTAAGAGTTGAGGATACAGACCAAAAAAGAAAAGTTGACGGTGCTGTTGACGCTATGCTCAAAGGTCTTGAAGTTTACACAATTAAGGCTGACGAAGGCGTTATCGGCGAAGGAAATGAAATCGGCGATTACGGACCTTATTACCAAAGCGCAAGAAAAGAAATTTACCAAACGTATGCAAAAAGCCTTGTTAAACAAGGGCTTGCGTATCCGTGCTTTTGCACTGCCGAGGAGATTGACGAAATCAGGCAGCAGCAAGAGAACGATGACATAAAGGGTTATTGGGGCAAATATGCAAAGTGCCGTGACCTTTCATTCGAGCAAATAAAGCAAAACATTGAAAACGGTATGCCGTGGACATTAAGATTAAAATCGCCGGGCGATATCGAAAAAAAATGTTATTTTGACGATATGATTAAGGGCAAAATTGAAATGCCTGAAAATGTTATTGACGTTGTTCTTCTTAAAACAGACGGCATTCCGACATATCACTTTGCTCATGCGATTGACGACCATTTGATGAGGACAACACACGTAACAAGAGGCGACGAATGGATTGCTTCCGTTCCCCTTCACCTTCAGCTTTTTAAGGTACTTGGCTTCAAGCCTGTTAAATATGCCCACGTTGCTCCGATTATGAAGGAGGAAAACGGCGGTAAGCGCAAGCTTTCGAAGAGAAAAGACCCTGAGGCTGCTGTTTCGTATTATTCTGAGGTTGGCTACCCTGCCGCTTCGGTAAACGAATATATGATGACAATTTTGAACTCTAACTTTGAGGATTGGAGAAGGGCAAATCAAAACGCAAGCATTTATGATTTTCCGTTCAATCTCAAAAAGATGAGTGCGTCGGGCGCATTGTTTGACTTTGTTAAGCTTACCGATATTTCCAAAAACATTATAAGCAAAATGAGCGCCGAAGAAGTATTTGAATTATCAAATGCTTGGGCAAAGGAATATGACGAAAAGCTTGCAGCTCTTTATGCTAAGGATGAGCAATATGCAAAGGATATTCTTAATATCGACCGAGAAAACAAGAAGCCGAGAAAGGACCTCGCAAAATGGTCCGATATTCCGGATTATATCAGTTATATGTATGATGAAACGTTTACCCCTTGCTATGAGCTTTGCGGCAATGCAACAAATGAACTTGCAAAGAGCGTTCTTGAAAAATACATTGATGAAGTTAATTTAAACGATGACAAGGACGCTTGGTTTTCAAGAATTAAATCAATTTGCGAGCCGTGCGGCTGCACTCCCAACGTAAAGGAATACAAGCAAAATCCTGACAATTTCGAAGGTCACGTTGGTGACGTATCAACAATTATACGTGTTGCTTTAACAGGCAGAACTAACACTCCTGACCTTTTCTCTATCACCGCTCTTTTAGGCGAAAAGAGAGTTAAAGAAAGACTTACAAAAGCACTTGAATATTACAAGGAGAATAAATAATGGCAGAAGCAGAAAAGAACGAAGAAGTAAAAGCACCGTCAAATTTCATTCATGATTTTATTGACGAGGATTTAGCCGAAGGCAAATATTCAAAAATTCAAACACGTTTTCCTCCTGAGCCAAACGGATATCTTCATATCGGTCATGCTAAGGCAATTTGCATAAATTTCGGCGTAAAAGAAAAATACAAAGGCAAATGCAATCTCCGACTTGACGATACAAATCCGATTAAAGAGGACACTGAATATGTTGATGCCATAAAAGAGGATATCAAATGGCTCGGCTTTGATTGGGACAATCTCTACTATGCGTCGGATTATTTTGATTTCTTATATGAATGTGCAATCAAGCTTATCAAAAAGGGCAAGGCTTACGTTTGTGAGCTTTCACCTGAGCAGATGAGAGAATACAGAGGCACGCTTACCGAGCCGGGTAAAAATTCACCTTACCGTGACAGAAGCATTGATGAAAACCTTGACCTGTTTGACAGAATGACAAAGGGTGAATTTGAAGAGGGCAAGATGGTGCTTAGGGCAAAAATCGATATGGCATCTCCTAACCTCAATATGCGTGACCCTATTATTTACAGAATTATGTATGCTCACCACCACAGAACAGGCGACAAATGGTGCGTATATCCTATGTATGACTTTGCGCACCCGCTTTCAGACGCTTATGAGGGTGTTACCCATTCGCTTTGTTCACTTGAATTTGAAAATCACAGACCGCTTTACAATTGGTTTGTAGACGAACTTATTGAGGGTGAAAAGCCAAGACAGATTGAATTTGCAAGAATGAATCTTAACTACACACTCACCTCAAAGAGAAAGTGCTTAAAGCTTGTTCAGGACAATATTGTTTCCGGCTGGGACGACCCAAGAATGGCAACAATCAGCGGTATGAGAAGAAGAGGATATCCTGCTGCCGCTATTCGTGATTTTTGTGAAAGAATAGGTGTGTCAAAGGCATACAGCGTTATTGATTTTGCGCTTCTTGAGGCTTGCGTAAGAGATAATCTCGGCACTAACTCACCGAGAGCTATGGCTGTTATTGACCCTGTTAAGCTTGTTATTGATAATTTCCCTGAGGGCAAGGTTGAGGAAATTGAGTGTGAATATCATCCTGACCACCCTGAATACGGCACAAGAAAGATTCCGTTTACCAAAGAGCTTTGGATTGAGAAAAACGACTTTATGGTTGAGCCTATTAAGAAATACAGACGTCTTTTTGTCGGCAACGAAGTCAGACTTTACAAGGCTTATTACGTAACCTGCACAGGATATGACCTTGACGAAAACGGCGAGGTTTGCTGTGTTCACGCAACCTACGACCCTGAGACCTTTGGCGGTGACTCCCCTGACGGCAGAAAAGTTAAAGGCACAATACATTGGGTATCGGCTAAGGAAAATGTGCCTTGCGAGGTAAGACTTTATGAAAGACTTTTCAACGTTGCAAACCCAAGCGACGAGGAAGGCGTAAGCTCATTTGAAGATAACCTTAACCCCGACTCATTAAAGGTTGTAAGCGGCTATGTTGAAAAAGCGCTTCGCAACTGCGAAGTCGGCGCTAAGTATCAGTTTATGAGAAACGGATATTTCTGCAAGGATAAGGATTCAACAGACGAAAAGCCTGTATTTAACAGAACGGTTGCACTGCGTGACAGCTTTAAAATTACAAAATAACGCAGAATTTGAAATAAGGTGATTTAATTGAGTACAAGAAAAGACATAAAAAACATTGCTATTATTGCCCACGTTGACCACGGCAAGACTACCCTTGTTGATGAAATGCTCCATCAAAGCGGTATTTTCCGTGATAATGAGGCTGTGCAGGAAAGAGTTATGGACTCCAACGACCTTGAAAAAGAGCGTGGAATTACAATTCTTTCAAAAAACACTTCTATCCACTATAAAGATACAAAAATCAACATTGTTGATACTCCGGGTCACGCTGATTTCGGCGGCGAGGTTGAGCGTATACTTACAATGGTTGACGGCGTAATTCTTGTTGTTGACGCATTTGAGGGTTGTATGCCGCAGACACGTTTCGTTCTTAAAAAGGCTTTAGGCCTTAAGAAAACCCCGCTTGTAGTTGTAAACAAAATTGACCGTGACGGTGCAAGACCGCAGGAGGTTATTGACGAGGTGCTTGACCTCTTTATAGAGCTTGGTGCAGATGATGACCAAATTGATTTCCCTGTTGTTTTCGCTTCTGCAAAGGACGGTTATTCAAGCCTTGACCCTAACGTAAGAGAGGGCGATATGAGACCGCTTCTTGACGCTATTCTTAAATACATACCATCCCCGACAGGTGACCCAAACGGCCCTGCTCAAATCCTTTTCTCATCTCTTGAATATGACGATTATGTTGGCAGAATCGGCGTCGGCAGAGTTGAGAGAGGTACAATTAAGGTAAACACTCCTTATGTTCTTTGCAGGCAGGACGGCACTCAGGAAAACGTTAAATTCTCTAAGATTTATCAATTTGAAGGTCTTAAAAGAGTTGACTGCGACGATGCCGAATTTGGCGATATAGTTTGCGTGGCAGGTATTGCCGACCTCAATATCGGCGAAACGGCATGCGACCCTAACTGCATTGAGCCGCTTCCTTTCGTTAAAATTGACGAGCCTACAATTTCTATGAACTTTATGGTAAACGATTCTCCTTTCGCAGGCAAGGAGGGCAAATATGTAACTTCCCGTAACCTTCGTGACAGACTTTTCAAAGAGGTTGAAACGAACGTATCAATGAGAGTTGAGGAAACAGACTCTATGGATACTTTCAAGGTATCGGGCAGAGGTGAGCTTCATCTTTCAATCCTTATTGAAACTATGAGAAGAGAAAATTACGAATTTCAGGTTTCACGTCCGCAGGTTATCCTTAAAAAAGACGAAAACGGCAGAACGCTTGAGCCTATGGAACTTGCTATTATCGAAGTGCCTGAGGAATACGTCGGCAACGTTATGCAAAAGCTTTGCTCACGCAAGGGCGAAATTGAGAATATGGATACCCGTTCAACAGGTATGACCCACCTTGAAATTAAAATTCCGTCAAGAGGTCTTATCGGCTACCGTTCGGAATTTTTGACCGATACAAACGGCAACGGTATTATGAACCAGCTTTTCGCCGGATATGAGGAATTCAAGGGCGATATCGAAACAAGAGATCGAGGCTCAATCGTTGTTCACGAAACAGGAACTACGACAGGCTACGGTCTTTGGAACACTCAGGACCGTGGACGTCTTTTTGTAGGCCCGGGTGTTGAAGTATATGAGGGTATGATTGTCGGTGAGTGCGCTAAGGACGAGGACATCGTTTGCAACGTATGCAAGAAAAAGCATGTTACAAATACACGTGCAAACGGCTCTGACGAGGCATTAAAGCTTGTTCCGCCTACTACCCTTTCACTTGAGCAAAGTATGGAATTTTTGGCTGACGATGAGCTTTTGGAGGTAACTCCTAAGTCAATCCGTTTGAGAAAGACTATTCTTGACAAGTCACTTAGACTTAAAGCAGAAAGCAGAAAAAAATAATATTTCAAATAAAAAAGTGACCATAAAAGCTGTTAATTCAGCCTTATGGTCACTTTTTTATTTTTATTCAAGAACAAATTTTATGCCTAATCTTGTGGCAGAAGTTGCGGCTTTTGAACCTGATTTGCCGTATATAGTTAAATTATCTATATTTACCCCAATAAGGTCATATTCATTCAATCCTGCTTCAAGTCCTGAAAAATGAATTTCCGTAAGACTTGAACATTTTTCAAACATTTCACTTCCGTTAGTGTCTGTTATTAACGATTCAGACAATGTTACACTTTTCAGCTTTGAACAATAAGCAAATACTTGGTCGCCACATTTTGCAACCGAATCAGGCATAACTAAATTTTCTAATCCCGTTGCTTCAAATGCCCCACCCTGAATTTCTTCGAGATTATCAGGTAATTGAATTGAACTTAAATTTGTGCAATTCATAAATGTTCCTTGTTTAATTACGGTAATGCTGTTGGGCAAGATTATGTTTTCTAATTTATCATTATATGCAAATGCATACTCGTCAATAAAATATACGCTTTTGGGAATTATCAGTTTTGATATTTGAACACCTTTAAACGCCGCTGATTCAATAACTTCAATCGAATCAGGAATGTTAATTGAAGTAAATTCGGGTTCCTTGAGAGGCGGTGTATCATTATAAACGCCTTGGTCATCTTTATTAAAACATTTAGAGCCTATTGATTTTACAGGCTTATTTTCTATTTCGGACGGGATATTCACCGTTTTACTGTTTCCCTTATATTTTTTCAGCGTTATATATGTTTCATACACGTCATATTCCCATTCGTCATTTTCAGACGGGTATTGAAGTGTTTCATTTCCTACAGAACTGATATTGTCTTCAATTTCATTATCCTCTGTAAATCCATCTGTCTCGCTAAAATCATCATTCTCATAATAATCTTGCGAATTGCTTGAAGAACACATAGAAAAACCCGCAATAAAAATTATGATTAAAACAACAACGGAAATCGGTATAATTATTTTCTTTTTCATTTTTTACTCCTTAATTTTAATTAACAGTTACGTCATTGTGACGTTATTATACAATAAATATGTGATATTGTCAATACGTTAATATAACGTAAGGACTGATTATGTGAAACAAATAACTTTTAACGGTAATAAAAACATTATAGGCAAACGACTTGCAGAATTGAGAAAAGAATGCGGCTTATCCCAAAATGAATTAGCAGCAAAAATGCAGTTAATGAATGTTAATATCGACCAACAAATGGTTAGTAAGATAGAAAAAAATCAACGTCAGGTAACCGACTATGAATTTGCACTTTTTTGTAAATGTTTAAATGTTACACCTAACGAATTGTTAAAATATTTCAATGAATATCTATATTGATATTTAATCAATAATGTATATTGATTAATACTATTTTATTTGTTATAATTAGTATATACTTATTATAAAGGGTGGTTTATGTGAAAAAGGCATTATCAATCTTTTTATCCCTTGTTATGCTTCTTACTATGAGTGCCGGGCTTAACATTACGGCAAGGGCGGAGCAAAGCGTTAAATCAAGCTTTGATGAGGCAACCGGAACGCTTACCTTTACCGGAAAAGGCGCTGTCAGTGCTTCATCTTACGATTATGGAAACATTGGCGACAAAATCAAAAAAGTTATTGTAAATGTCGGAATTGATGAGATTCAAGACTATGCTTTCAGCAAGGCTGATAAATTGCAAAGTGTAATTATTTATGACCAAACGTGTCAAATAAGTGCGCAGGATATTTTGCCTATCGGAAAAAAAGATGTTACTTTTTACGGTTTTGACAAATCGAAAACTCAGGAATGGGCTTTAAATCATAAATACCCGTTTAAATATATTTACACTATTACATTTTTAAAAAGAAATAACAGCGTTTCAAAAATAATTTATGCATTGGACGGAGAAACTGCTCAAGAAATCAGCGCAAAAGCTCCGAATTTTTCGTTTAATGCTTATCCTGACAGTAATACTGAAAATGGGCACTTTGAGCCTACTTGGAAACCGAGCATATCTGCGGCAACAAGCGACAAACAGTATAAGGAACACCCAAAACTTCGTATGTGTACTGAAATTCAGAAAATAACAAAAGAGCCGACTTGCGCCGAAACAGGTGTTTTATCTACTGTTTGCGATATCTGCAAAAGAACTTTGGAAACAAAAGAACTTGCAAAAACCAATAATCACGTGTTTGACAATAACGAGGAATTTTGTTTAGTTTGCCACAAGGTAAAAAATCCTAATTATACAACCACTACCACAACAACTTCTGCTCCTACAACACAAGCTGCGCAGCCGCCGGCAACTTCATCAACGCAGCCAACCACAAAACCGACTGCAACTAAGGCTTCAAAGCCAACAAAAAATGCGAAAAAGGTATCCGGAAATTGGGTTGACAGCAAGTACAAAAAGGCTTCAATTTCAAAGCTTTCAAAGGGCAAAAAAGCAATAACAGTAAGGTGGAAAAAAGTAAAAACAATCAAGGGATACCAAATCCAGCTTGCAACCGACAAAAAGTTTAAAAAGAATAAAAAGACAGTAACAATTTCTAAGCAGAAAACCACAAAAACCACTGTTAAAAAGCTCAAAGCTAAGAAAAAATATTACGTTCGCATTCGCACATACAAAAACGTAAAATATCAAGGAAAAACAATCAAGGTTTATTCCTCATGGTCCAAAGTAAAAACCATAAAAACCAAATAATATTTGATTTTGCAGAGCCGTAATTTTTACGGCTCTGTTTTTTATAAAAATTTTATTACACCTATTGACAATAAAAGAAAATGGTCTATAATATTAATTAGCACTCAGGTACTACGAGTGCTAATTAATATTCAAAGGGTGATATATATGAGGAAAAAGCAATTCAAAGCAGAGTCCAAAAAACTGCTTGATATGATGATTAATTCAATTTACACTCACAAGGAAATATTTTTACGTGAGCTTATTTCCAATGCAAGCGATGCTATAGACAAGTTATATTTCAAATCTCTTACAGATGACAGCGTTAAGCTTGCAAGAGAAGATTTCAAAATCCATATTGACCTTGACAAGGAAAACAGAACTATCAAAATCAGCGATAACGGCATCGGTATGACCGCTGAAGAGCTTGAAAACAATCTCGGCACAATCGCAAAGAGCGGCTCATTCAATTTCAAAAAAGAAAATGCAGACAATGAAAAGACAGACGATATTTCGGTTATCGGTCAATTCGGCGTAGGCTTCTATTCTTCATTTATGGTTGCTGATAAGGTAGAAGTTATTTCAAAAGCATTCGGCGAGAACGTCGCTCACAAGTGGGTTTCAACGGGTGCTGACGGATATACAATCGAAGAATGTGAAAAGGAAAACGCAGGAAGTGAAATTACTCTTTACGTTAAAGAGGACACGGAAAATGAGGACTACTCAAAATACCTTGAGCAATATACAATTGATGAGCTTGTAAAGAAGTATTCCGACTACATTCGCTACCCTATCGTTATGGAAATGAGCCATCAGGTTCCCGACCCTGACAAAGAGGGTGAATACATTACAGAAGTAAGCGAAGAAACGCTTAATTCTATGGTTCCGCTTTGGAGAAAGAATAAGAGCGAAATCAAGCCGGAGGAATATAACGAATTTTACAAGCAAAAGTTTATGGATTACAACAATCCTCTGCACGTAATTCACACAAAAACAGAGGGTCAGGCTACATTTGACGCACTTCTTTACATTCCGGAAAATCCGCCTTACGATTTCTATTCAAAGGAATACGAAAAAGGCTTACAGCTTTATTCAAACGGTGTTCTTATTATGGACAAGTGTGCCGACCTTTTGCCCGATTATTTTAGCTTTGTAAAAGGTCTTGTAGACAGTGCAGATTTAAGCCTTAATATCAGCCGTGAAATGCTGCAGCACGACCATCAGCTTAAAATTATTGCTAAAGCAATTGACAAGAAAATTAAAAATGAGCTTACAAAAATGCTCAAAAACGACAGAGAAAAGTATGAAAAATTCTTCAAAACTTTTGGCTTGCAGTTAAAATACGGCGTTTATGCTAACTACGGTATGGAAAAAGACGGTCTTAAGGACTTACTTTTGTTTAAAACCTCGGCTGACGAAAAGCCGACAACACTTAAGGAATACGTCGGCAGAATGGCAGAATCGCAAAACGACATTTACTATGCTTGCGGCGATAATGAACAAAAGATTGCGCTTCTTCCTCAGGTTGAGGCTGTTAAGGCAAAGGGCTATGAGGTGCTTTACTTTACCGACGAGGTTGATGAATTTGCAGTTCAAATGCTTATGGAATACGACGGCAAGCACTTTGTAAACGTTTGCAAGGACGACCTTGATTTAAGTACTGATGCCGAAAAAGAAGCAATGACAAAGAAAAACGAGGATGCTAAGGGGCTTCTTGATAAAATGAAAGAAGCACTTGACGGCAAGGTAACGGCAGTTAAGCTTACAAATAAGCTCGGCTCACACCCTGTTTGCCTTTCAGCAGAAGGCTATGTTTCGCTTGAAATGGAAAAGGTGCTTAATTCTATGCCCGGCGCTAATCAAGGTGTTAAGGCTCAGCTTGTGCTTGAGGTTAATGCAGACCATCCAATTGTTGAAAAGCTTAAGAGTGTAGATGACGATACACTTAAGAAATATACAAATCTCCTCTATTCATCAGCAAGACTTATTGCAGGGCTAGACCTTGAAAATCCTACTGAATTTTCAGACAATCTTGCTGAACTAATCGGTTGTGAATAAGCAGCCATAACCGTGCCCACGTCGAAAGCACTTCGTTCCTTTCTCTTTTTCCCAAAAAATTTACGCTTTCCGGGGGTCCACTACAAAAAAGGAATTAGAAATACGTATTTATCTACGTTTTTCTAATTCCTTTATTTTTTATATCAATAACATTTGAAAGTTTTGTCTTAATATCCTAAAGGATACAGCGACAAAACGTTAGGCACTTTGAATTTTTAGCAAAGGGGCAGTACCAACGTACAGCTCCCTTCACTAAAAATCCAATTCTGACTACTTCTTCGCAACCGTAAAATATTATAATCATAAAACAAAAAATCCCACGGAATATTCCGTGGGATAATTTTTTATAAATCTTAAATTACTGCTCAACAGGATAAACAGAAACCATCTTTCTGTCCTTACCCATTCTTTCAAACTTAACGGTGCCGTCAACAAGAGCGAAAAGAGTGTCGTCCTTGCCGATACCAACGTTGTTGCCCGGATGAATGTGTGTTCCTCTCTGACGGTAAAGGATATTGCCTGCAAGAACAAACTGGCCGTCAGCTCTCTTAGCGCCAAGACGCTTAGACTCTGAATCTCTGCCGTTCTTTGTAGAACCCATACCTTTCTTATGAGCGAAAAGCTGTAAATCTAATTTAAGCATTATTACACCTCCGATAAATCACTTTTATGTTTTCAGGATACTGCTTGGCAAGCTCCGTTAAGTGAAGCCTTAGACCCTTAAGCACATCCTGAGCTTTTGCGGAATTTTCGAGAATCATCAATTTTAAATATCCGTCATCCGACTGAGCGTCGCAATCAAGACCGATAATTTCAGTCACGGTATTTGCTGCCATTAAGCAAGCACTCGAAACAAAAGCACAAATAATGTCCTCTCCCGAATCGGCACTCATTGAATGCCCCGTTGCTTCAAAGCCGCACAAACCGTTAATTCCGCTGAAAAATTCAACATTAATCATTACGCATTAATCTTGGTGATCTCAACCTTTGTGTATGGCTGACGATGACCCTTCTTGCGTTTTTCGTCCTTCTTTGGCTTGTAAGTAAATACAGTAATCTTCTTACCCTTGCCATTCTTAAGAACCTTAGCGTCAACAGTAGCCTTAGCGCAATCCTTACCAGCCTTAAAGCTGTCGTCTGCACCGATTGCAAGAACTGTGTCGAATGTTACATTCTCTTCAGCCTGAGCATCAAGCTTTTCGATATAAAGAACATCGCCTTCAGCAACCTTGTACTGCTTACCGCCTGTAACAATAACAGCGTACATAGTCTTTTTATCTCCTTTTCAAGTCTCGCTATAATAGGCGGATACTGCGTATCTCTTGCCTGCCCATAATATGCGGTGTAAAGATTATATAATAAGTATAATAAAAAGTCAAGAGTAAATTTAACAATAATTATATTTTACTTATTAGCCAGTCAGCAATGTCTTTATATACTTCCTCTTTGTCAAGCTCGTTGAGTATTTCGTGGCGGTCATTGGGATAAAGCCTAATGCTTGTATCCGTAATTTTAGCCGACTCGTATTTAAACAAAAGCTTCTCGCAAGCTTTTTTTCCGCCGACAGGGTCAACCTCTCCCGACGTTATCAAAACAGGCAGTTCTTTGGAAATACCCTCGCAATTTTTATTGATTGCAATTGAATGGATAATTTTAAAGAAATCATTATAAGCCTTTGCCGTAAATGTAAAACCGCAAAGCTTATCGTTTACATATTTATCAACTGCCTTTTCGTCCCTTGTAAGCCAATCATCAGGAGTTCTGTTAGGCGCAAACGCTTTATTATTTGAGCCTAAGGTCAAGCTTTCAAGAAGCTTGCTTTTGTATCTTTCGCCCTTAGTCTTGCATATTAATGACGAAAGCATCATACCTATTTTAGCGGCGGAATCGGGAATAAAGCCCGTGCCCATAATAACTGCGCCGTCAAGCTCAACGCTGTATTTAGTCAAAAACACCCTTGTAAAAAATGAGCCCATACTGTGACCGAGCATAAAAAGCGGTGTGCCGAGCCACTTATCCTTGGCAAAAAGCATAACGTTGTGCAAATCCTCGATAACAATTTTGTCACCGTCAGTTGATGCAAAAAAGCCTAAATCATCATTTCTTTTAACGCTTTTGCCGTGGCCCAAATGGTCGTTGCCTATAACCGCAAAGCCGTTTTGAGTTAAGTAATTTGCGAAATCGTCATACCTGTCAACATATTCGCACATTCCGTGAACAATTTGCAAAATTGCCCTCGGATATTCCGTATCAGGCTCCCAAATTACAGTATGAAGTTGATTTTTGCCGTCATTAGACGGAAGATATACCTCCGATTTTTTCATAAATTTTACCCCTTTTGTTGCATTATTTTGCCTCAAGCATAACAGTATGGCTAATTACGCTGAAAAACTATACAACTATACAAATGTATTTTATCATAGTTCATATATTTTTTCAATAAGGATATATATAAAAAAACATAGATATATACAAACGCATTAAATTGTCATATTTATTGCGATTTTCATCTGATATTTCCACGATATATAACAATATTGTTATATTATTGTCAATCTGTTGTATATTATCACAAATTTTTAAATCAATCATTGACAAAAAGTTAAACAATAGTATAATAGGTGATACAGATTTTAAAAGAAATCAATTTTTTTATATAAGAGAGGAAACCAACTATGGCAAGAGTTTACAATTTCAGTGCGGGTCCGTCAACACTTCCCGAAAAGGTGTTAAAACAAGCGGCAGACGAGATGCTCGATTATCAGGGCTGCGGTCAGTCTGTTATGGAGATGAGCCACCGCTCAAAAGTATTTGACAAGATTATTAAGGATGCAGAGGCTCTTATGCGTGAGCTTTACAATGTGCCTGACAATTACAAGGTATTATTCCTTCAGGGCGGTGCATCTGCTCAATTTTCGGCTATTCCGCTTAACTTTATGAACGGCAGCGGCAAAGCTGATTATATTATCACAGGTCAGTGGGCTAAAAAAGCATTTGCAGAGGCTCAAAAATACGGCGACGTTGTTGCCGCAGCTTCATCTGCAGACAAAACATTTACATACATTCCAAAGACTAAGCCTGAAGATTTCCGTGAAGATGCAGACTATGTATATATTTGTATGAACAATACTATTTACGGTACTGTTTACAAAGAGCTTCCTCCTGTAGGCGACAAGGTGCTTATTGCAGACGTATCTTCATGTGCACTTTCCGAGCCGCTTGATATCAGCAAGTTCGGTATGGTTTATTTCGGCGCTCAAAAGAACGTTGCTCCGGCAGGTCTTGTTGTTGCAATTATTCGTGAGGACCTTTTAGGAAACGCAAGGGATATCACCCCTGTTATGATGAACTACAAAATTCAGGCTGATGCAGATTCACTTTATAATACCCCACCTTGTTGGACTATTTATATTTGCAAGCTTGTTCTTGAATGGATTAAAAACGATATCGGCGGCCTTGAAAAGATGAAAGAAAGAAACGAAAAGAAAGCCGCTATTCTTTACAATTTCCTTGACAATTCTAAATTATTCAAAGGCACTGTTGTTCCTGAGGACCGTTCGCTTATGAATGTACCTTTTGTTATCGGCGACGACGAGCTTGAAAAGAAATTTATTTCAGAAGCTGAGCAAAACGGCTTTGTAAACCTTAAGGGCCACAGAACAGTCGGCGGTATGAGAGCTTCTATCTATAACGCAATGCCTATTGAAGGTGTTGAAAAGCTTGTTGAATTTATGGCTAAATTTGAGGAGGAAAACAAATAATGTTTACTGTTAAAACTCTCAATAAAATATCAAATGTAGGTTTATCAAAATTCGACGAGGCTAAATACACAATTGACGACAGTGCGCAGTCACCTGATGCAATTATGGTAAGAAGTGCGGCAATGCACGATATGGAAATGCCGTCATCACTTCTCGCAATCGCAAGAGCAGGCGCAGGCGTAAACAACATTCCTATTCCAAAATGCACAGACCTCGGCATTGCAGTATTTAACACTCCGGGTGCTAATGCAAACGCCGTTAAGGAGCTTGTAATTTGCGGTTTACTCCTTTCAAGCCGTAAGGTAACTAAAGCTATTGATTGGTGCAAAACCATTAAAGACGAGGGCGACAACGTAGGCAAAACAGTCGAAAAGGGCAAGAGCGCATTTGCAGGTCCTGAAATCAAGGGTAAAACGCTTGCAGTAATCGGTCTTGGAGCTATCGGTCGCCTTGTTGCCGAAGCCGCAGTTGACCTTGGTATGAACGTTATCGGTTATGACCCATTCTTGCCGGCAGGTACTGCTCTTAAAGCAGGGATAACAGTCAACAACAATCTTGACGAAATTTTCCCTGTCGCTGATTATATCACCCTTCACGTACCGCTTACAGACGATACAAGAAAAATGATTTGCACAGAGTCTATTGATAAAATGAAAAACACAGTCAGGGTTCTCAACTTTGCACGTGGTGACCTTGCTGATTCGCAGGCAATAGTTGATGCTCTTGAAGAAGGAAAAATGGCGGCTTATGTTACGGATTTCCCATCAGCTGATATTATCGGCATTGACGGAGTTATCGCAATGCCTCACCTTGGTGCAAGCACTCCTGAAAGCGAAGAAAACTGCGCTTCAATGGGTGCTGATGAGCTTATTGATTACCTTGAAAACGGAAACATTAAAAATTCAGTAAACCTCCCTGCTGTTTCAATGGCAAAATCGGGTGTTTCAAGAATTACCGTTATTCATAAGAATCAGCCGAATATGATTGCGACAATTACAGATACAATCAGCCGTGACGGAATTAATATTGCATCATTTGAGGATAAAAACAGAGGCGAAACAGCTTACTCAATTATTGATGTTGACGAAACCCCTGCTCAAAAGGTGCTTGACGATATAACAGCAATTAACGGTGTAATCAAAGTTAGGTCTATTTACTAAAACATATTTTTAATAACAGCATAGCAAAACGGGCAGTTCACAACGAACTGCCCGTTTTTTATTATATTTGTTAAATTATTTCACCGAAAATCTAAATTCCGTTGTTGTCTTAAATTCCTCGTTTGGCTCAACAAACTTAAACGGGAAATTGGAATGATTAACAGAATCAGGATAGAACTGAGTTTCAAGTGCAACGCCACGGCGGAAGGTCACTTTGGAATCGCCCTTTCCCGGATTGCCGTCCTTTGCAAGCCAACCGCCGCAATAAACCTGAATTCCAACAAGGTCGGTATAAACCTGCATCTGCCTGCCCGATGCTTCATCATAAAGCACAGCCGCCTGCGTAAGTTCGCCGAGTTTTTTATCACAAAGGCAGTAGTTATTATCATAGCCTATGCCCTCAATAATTGCCCTAAAAGGCTCATCAATTTTATCGCCGATTTTATGCAAGGTTCTGAAATCCATCATAGTGCCCTCAACCAAACCAAGCTCGCCGGTGGGAAGCTGGGTATCGTCGGTTTCGGTAAATTTATCGGCATTAACCTGCAAATATTCGTCTTCAACAGTTTTTGAACTGTCTGCTGAAAGATTGAAATATGCGTGATTTGTCGGATTTGCAACCGTCTTTTTATCAGATAAAACAAAATATTCGATTTTGAGAGTATTGCTGTCGTCGAATGTATATTTAACGTTCATTGTGAAATTGCCGGGAAATCCGTCCTGCATATCGGGTGAGAAGAAAGAAAATACAACAAAATCGTTGCCTGTTTCCTTAACCTCCCAAATATTAAAACTGAAACGACCGCCGCCGTGAAGAGTCCAAGTGCCTTGATTTTTAGGAGTGTTATACTCCACACCGTCCATAGAAAACTTTGCATCACGTATTCTGTTAGCATATCTGCCGACTACAAGACCCTGATATCCGAGGTCGGGATTAAGATAATCATTAACATCGTCAAAGCCCAAAACAACATCGCCGAGCTTGCCGTTTCTGTCAGGTACATTAATAGAATGAATACCTGCGCCGAGAGTCATAAGCTCAACAAATGCGCCGTTTTTATTAGTGATTTTATAAATATCAACATCGCCCTTACCGTCAAGCTTTCCAAAAAATCTTTTTTCAATACTCATAATTTTACCTCTCTTTACTTTCTCTTATCCTTTATATAAAGACCTTAAAAGCGCAATTTCTTTAGCATAGCCGTCAATATCATTCGGCGTTTCAAGATAAAACGGAAGGTTTTTAAGGCTTGGATGATTAATAATTCTTTCCATAGCATCCTTGCCGATATAGCCCTCGCCGATTTTCTCGTGCCTGTCCTTATGGGCGCCAAGCGGATTTTTAGAATCGTTGAGATGTATTGCCTTGAGCCTGTCAAGACCGATTACCTTATCAAATTCCTCCAAAACGCCGTCAAGATTATTAACTACGTCATAGCCGGCATCATTAACATGGCACGTATCAAGGCAAACGCCGACTTTATCATCAAGCTCCACCTTATCAATAATTGCACGAAGTTCCTCAAAGCTTCTGCCAATCTCCGTTCCCTTGCCTGCCATGGTTTCAAGCAAAACAGTGGTAGTCATTTCAGGGAAAAGCACCTTATTAAGTGCCTCGGCTATAAGGTCAATTCCGACCTCTGCACCCTGACCCGTATGAGAACCCGGATGGAAATTATAAAGCTGATGAGGAGTATATTCCATTCTTTTTAAATCATCTAAAAATGTGTTTCTTGCAAACTCCCTTGTCTCAGGCTTAGCCGAGCAAAGATTAAGCGTATAAGGCGCATGAGCCAAAATTACGGGAAAATCATTTTCTTCCATAAGTTTTAAAAACTCATTCACGTCATTTTCATCAATTGCCTTTGCACTTCCACCCCTCGGATTACGTGTAAAAAACTGAAAAGTGTTAGCGCCTATTTCCACAGCTTGCTTAAGCATCGCCGTATATCCCTTAGAAGCACTCAAATGTGCGCCAATAGTCAACATAAGATTACCTACTTTTTATTATTTTCTTTCTTAATATCTTCTTCAGCCTTGCCGGACATAATATATTCAAGCAAATCGGCAACACAGCCCTTGTTGCAATGGCAAGCCTCAAATTTACAAATATTGTGTATAGGTGCAGGAGCTTGACCTGCACAGGCGGGAAGCCCGACTGTTTTGAGCATATCCCAGTCATTATAATAATCCCCGATTGCCGCAACATGGCTTTTATCTATGCCGAGCATATCTGCAAGTTTCATAATGCCAACACCCTTATGAGTGCCTTTTTGAAGCATTTCAATCGTGCAAACAGATGAGGACATAAAGTTAGCGTCGGGGTTTTCGTTTTTGTCAATAAATTTTTGAAGCGACTTAATTGTAATTGGATTGGACCAAAAAATAACCTTCATCCAGCCGTCTTTCGGTACATCGTCAATAGATTTAACCACTTCAAAATGAGCCTTGTCAAAATGCATTGTTGCACTTGCAAAAAGTCCGTTTTTAACAATATAAACATAATCGTCAAAATAAATTCCTATATCAACGCTTTTAAAAAGCTTGTTATATTCTTTTTCAACAAGCTTTACAAAGTCACGTCCTTTTTCTCCGATTGTGCTTCGCCAAAGCATTTTCTTTTCCTTATAATCATAAAGCCCTGCACCGTTTAAAACAACGGCAGGCTGATTAGGCGTTATTCTGTTATAATTTCTTTCAAGGCTTGACTGAAGCCTACCTGAAGCAAGAGTGAAATTACCGCCTAAATCGGTGAATTTTTTAATTGCATCATAATTCCTTTTTGGCAGCTTGCGGATTTTATTATTAAGAGTACCGTCGATATCCGATACCACAAGCCAATTTTCAAAAGTTTTTTCCATCCTAAATCCTCACGGTGTTATTGTTTTCTTTCAAGCTCTGCCAAAAAATCAGTAAAATAATCAGGCAAAGGTGAAGTAAAGTGCAAATATTCATTCGTTCTCGGATGAACAAAGCCAATCTCGCCTGCGTGAAGGCATTGACCTGAAAGCTTGGTGATAACCTTTTTAGGCCCGTAAACGCTGTCGCCTGCAAGCGGATGACCGAGATAAGCCATATGAACTCTTATTTGATGAGTTCTTCCCGTTTCGAGTATGCACTTTATATGAGTAAAATTTCCGAAACGCTTCAAAACTTCATAATGAGTGATTGCGTTTCTTGAATTTTTGTAAACTACAGCCATACGCTTTCTATCCTTAGGACTTCTGCCGATAGGCTCGTTTACCGTTCCCTTATCCTCTTTAATATTTCCGTATACAACTGCCTGATATGCACGATAAAAGGAATGTTCTTTAATCTGTTCGGCAAGATGCAAATGGGAAAAATCGTTTTTTGCTACTATTAAAAGCCCCGAAGTATCCTTATCAATTCTATGAACTATTCCGGGACGTATTACACCGTTAATACCGCTTAAGCTGTTGCCGCAATGATATAAAAGTGCATTAACAAGCGTGCCTTCATAATTACCGGGAGCGGGGTGAACAACCATTCCCTTAGGCTTATTAACAACTAAAAGGTCGCCGTCCTCATACACTATATCAAGCGGTATATTTTCAGCCTTTGTTTCAAGCACACGAGGCTTTGGCACATTCACGCTGATTTCATCGCCCGCCTTGCATTTATAGCTTTTTTGAGCGACTTTGTCAAACACGAACACATTGCCGTTTTCGATAAGCTTTGATATCATACTTCTTGTTAAAAAATCGATATTTTCAGCCAAAAACTTATCTATCCTGACGCCTGAAAATTCATTTGAAACAGATAAATCAATTTTTTGGCTCATCCTTGTTCTCCTTTTTAAATATATCAAAAACAAGGTAAGCCATAAGACTTATCGTTCCCAATGTTACTGCGCAATCCGCTATATTAAACACTGCAAAATTAACAAAGGTCGGATTAATAAAATCAATTACGTAGCCAAGATAAATTCTGTCTATCAAATTGCCTATTGCACCCGACACTATAACTCCGAGCGACCAAAAAAGCCAAAGGTTGTTTTGCCCCTTGCCCTTATACATATATAATATGCAAAACAGAAGAACAACAGCGGTCAGTGCTACAAAAAACCAACGTCCCCCGTCAAACATAGAAAAAGCAACTCCTGTATTTTGAGCATAAACGAACTCAACTACACCTTTAATAAACGGCTTTGCGCCTTTACCGTAAAGACAGGCTTTTGCAAAATATTTAGTTATTTGATCAATGGCAACAATTATCACAATCATAACCGTACACCATATTTTTTTATTTTTTAACTTCACAAAACCTCTCCGTTTTATAGCAAATCAGGCACACATCATTTTTGGTGTGTGCCTATTAAAAATATTTATAATGAAAGTTCCTTCATTACTTGCGAGCAATGAGCGCAAAGAGTTGGATGGTTTGCATCCTGACCTACTGTATATGAGAACTTCCAGCAACGTTCGCACTTTTCACCGTCAGCCTTAGAAACTGTTATGCTCAAGCCCTCAACATCGCCTTTAACCTCGCCCTCGCCTTTTTCAACGCTTACGCCGGAGGTAATAAAGATTTCAGGAAGCTGAGCTTCAACACTCTTCAAGAAGTCGTAAAGCTCACCGTCTGCATAAAGAGAAACCTTTGCCTCAAGCGGCTTGCCGATAATCTTTTCGTTTCTTGCAAGTTCAAGCGCCTTTTGAACGTCAAATCTTACTGCATGAATTCTGTCCCACTTAGCAATGAAATCACTGTCTGCCTCTATAAAATCAGGCTGAGGAATTTCATTAAAGAGCGGCGATTCACCGTTTCTGCTCTTATCATGAGGCATTGACTGCCAAATTTCATCAGCAGTAAATGCAAGAATCGGAGTAAGAACAAGAGTAAGAGCATCAAGCACCTTATAAAGAACTGTTTGAGCTGCACGTCTTGTCTTGCTCTGCGGAGCAGATGTATAAAGTCTATCCTTAAGAACATCAAAGTAGAAGTTACTCATTTCAACTACGCAGAAATTATGGAGCGAATGAGCTGCTGTATGATAATCATAAACCTCAAATGCATCTCTTGCAATCTTAATAACCTCGTCAAGCTTCATAAGAGCGTACTTATCAAGTTCCTCAAGCTCATCATTTGAAACCATATCTTTATCCGGGTCAAAATCATAGAGGTTTGAAAGGCAATATCTTGCCGTATTACGAAGCTTACGGTAGTTATCTGAAATCTGTTTCAAAATTTCAGGGCTGATACGGATATCTGCATGATAATCGGCACTTGCAACCCAAAGACGAAGAATATCTGCGCCGTATTTGCTGATAATTTCCTGCGGAGCAATACCGTTACCGAGTGACTTAGACATTTTTTTGCCTTCGCCGTCAACAGTCCAGCCGTGAGTAATAATTTGCTTATACGGAGCGCCGTGGCCGCCTGCAACAGAAGTAAGAAGTGATGATTGGAACCAACCTCTGTATTGGTCAGCACCCTCAAGATATACGTCAGCAGGAACCTTGAGGTATTTTCTCCTTGCGCAAACTGCAGCGTGAGAAGAACCGGAATCGAACCAAACATCCATAATATCCTTTTCTTTATCAAATCCCTTAGCACTGCCGCAATGAGGACATTTGAAGCCTTCGGGAAGGAAATATTCTGTATCGTGAGCAAACCAAGCATCACTGCCTTCTTCGCCGAAAATCTTTGAAACCTTCATCATAATATCGTTGTCAATGATTTCCTTGCCGCAATCCTGGCAATATACAACAGGGATTGGAACGCCCCATTTTCTCTGACGCGAAATACACCAGTCAGCACGTTCCTTAACCATTGACTGCAAACGGTCCTTACCCCATTCAGGAAACCATTTAACGTCCTCCGCAGCCTTAACAGCGTCATCCTTAAAATCATCAACAGAGCAGAACCACTGGCTTGTAGCTCTGAAAATAACAGGCTTATGACATCTCCAGCAATGCGGATATTGGTGTTCAATTTTCTTAAGTGCAAAAAGAGCGCCGATTTTTTCAAGATGAAGTGCAATAGGCTTGTTAGCCTCTTCGGTTGTTAAGCCTGCAAACATACCTGCTTCCTCAGTGAGCCTGCCCTTAGCGTCAACAGGAACAATAATAGGAATTTCAGGATAATTTTTACATACTACAAAGTCCTCAATACCGTGACCCGGTGCAGTGTGAACGCAACCCGTACCGCTTTCAAGAGTAACGTGGTCGCCGACAATAACAAGAGATGTGCGGTCAATAAACGGATGCTGAGTTTTCATATATTCAAGCTCTGAGCCTTTAATTACGCCGAGAGTTTCATAATCGCTTACACCCTTTGCCTCCATAGCAGATGCGGCAAGGTCGGTAGCCATTACATAATATTCGTCACCGGACTTAATAAGTGAATATTCAAAATCAGGGCCTACGCAAATTGCGACGTTAGCAGGAAGAGTCCAAGTTGTTGTTGTCCAAATTACAAAATATGTTTTGCTCAAATCAGCGCCCATAGCAGTAAGCTTGCCAAGGTCATCGGTTACATTAAACTTAACATAGATTGAATGACAAGGATCCTCGGCATATTCAATTTCAGCCTCTGCAAGAGCGGTATTACAATCAGGGCACCAATAAACCGGCTTTAATCCCTTGTAAATATAGCCCTTGTTTGCCATTGTTGCAAACACCTTGATTTGTTCTTCTTCAAATTCCTTTTTAAGGGTAATATAAGGATTATCCCATTCACCGATAACACCAAGGCGCTTAAAAGATTCTCTTTGAATATCAACAAAACCAAGTGCAGTATCACGGCAAATCTTGCGAAGTTCAAGGTCTGAAATATTAGTTTCGGCACTGATACCTGCTTTCTTTCTTGCGGCAAGCTCCGTCGGAAGACCGTGAGTATCCCAACCCGGAACATAAGGTGACTTAAAGCCTGTCATATTCTTATATCTGACAATAAAGTCCTTAAGTGTTTTATTAAGAGCATGGCCGATATGGATATCGCCGTTAGCATACGGAGGGCCGTCGTGCAAAACGAAAAGCGGCTTGCCGTCATTATGTTCCATAAGCTTCTTGTATTGGTCATTTGCTTCCCAGCGTGCCAAAAATTCAGGCTCTCTTTTAGGCAAGCCTGCACGCATAGGAAAATCGGTTTTTGGTAAATTTAATGTTTGATTATAATCCATTATTTTAACTCCTTGATAGGTTTATTTTTTCTTTTTAAAAAATCCTTTAAATTTTTTATTATCCTCTTCGTCCTCATCGTCATCATCTTCGGGAATAAGAGAAATTGTTTCGTCTGTATTGTGAGGGTCCTCACGGTTTACGTGAAAGTAATTTTCAAAAGGCTGTGGCTTTTCCTCAATCTCCGGTTCGTCATTGATTTCAGGAATAGCGCTTGCTTCTTCAATCGGAGTAATTTCATCGCTTGAAAATGCGTCAACAGCAGCTTTAGCCTCTTCCTCAGAGAAAGCCTCCGGCTCTTCGAAATGTTCATCCTCAATCTCATCAAGAGTGCCGATTGACTTCTTATCTCCGCTTTCTATTTCCTCAATAATTTCGTCAACGGCATCATTCTCAATGTCTTTTGCAGTTTCTTCTGCACTTTCGTTTTCTTCTACGGCTTCAGGTTCATTTTTATCGTCGTCTTGAGCTGATTCTTGAATGTTTTCAGCAGGAGCTTCAGAAGTTTCTTCAGCCTCATCTGTTTCTTTTTCGATTTCTTCATCTGCTGCCTTTTCCTCCTCAATCTCGACCGTCTTGGCCTCTTCAATCACCTTGTCGACATCATCAGCCTTTGAAAGCTCGTCAATGGAAGAATATATATCGTTTAATTCATTTTCAATGTTTTCCTCGTCTGCCTGAGCTTTGGCAATATCCACATTTTCATTCATATTTTTAATAGCCTCAAGCTGCTTTTCATAAAGAGAAATGAGGTTCTCCTTAAATGACTTAGACTGAGCATTAAGCTTTTCAACAAGTTCCTTTTGGCTTTCCTTTTCAGCATTAGTCTTGCTGATAAGTTCATGAGAAAGCGATTTGGCTTTTTCAAGAACTTCACGAGCCACAACCTTCGCTCCTGCAACAGCGTCGATTGCTTTCTTTTCAGCCTCGTCAACAATTTCGCCTGCTGCCTTTTCCTTTTCATTGGTGAGGTTAGCAACATAATCCCTTGCACTTGAAATAATCTTATCTGCCTTTTCCTTAGCGTCAACAACAGTCTTTTGCGCTGTCTTTGCACTTTCTTCAAGCGACTGAGCTGCCTTTTGCTTTGTGTCGTTCATAAGCTTATCGGCTGTCTTTTGAGCGGCAATAAGTGCATTTTTAATAGTGTCCTCGTCCGCTCTGTATTCCTCTATTCTGTTTGCAAGGATTTCCATTTTGCGATAAAGCTCTTTATTCTCAGCATATATAGCCTCGTAAGACTCTATAATTTCAAGTAAAAGCTCATTAACCTCATTTCTGTCATATCCGCCGCCGTCAACGGTAGATATCTTCTTTTGACGAATTTGACTTGGTGTAATCATTATATTCTTCCTCCAAAATTGTATTTAATTTCATCACTTACATAAACATACCGTTATTTTCAAGCTCATCTATTAAATCGCCCATAACATCAACATTATAAGGGGTAATAATATATGTGCTGTTTGCAACACGCTTAATTTGACCGTCGCTTGCATAAGCCGCACCGCTTAAAAAATCGAGAAGCCTGCGTGCAACATCACGGTTTGTGCTTTCAAGATTTAAAACAATAGTTCTCTTTTCATTAAGGTTGTCGGCAATTGTTGCCGCCTCCTCAAATCTTTCAGGTTTAACAAGAACCACCTGAAGTTGGGTAGTTGTATGAATATTAACAACCTTATCGCTGTCGTGCCTTTTTATTCGTGGGCACTCGGAAAAACGTTCCTCTCTATCCGAGCTGTCACGTCTGGAAAATCTATCTCTCGCAGGAGGAGCAATTCCTATTGACTTGTCTTTTTTATCATCCTCATAAAAATCATCGTATTCATCATCGTCACTTTCGGTAACGATTTCTTTAATCTTATCAAAAAAGCTCATATTCTTCTCTCTCCCTTTAAAAATGTTTTCTTGCGCCGAAAATGGCAGAGCCTACTCTTACAATATTAGAACCGTTTTTAACGGCAGCTTCATAATCGTGGCTCATACCCATTGATAAAATATCCATATCTACATTATCAATCTTTTTATTCTTAATGTCAATGAAAGTTTGATACATTGACTCAAAATACTTTGAAACCTCTGCCTCACTGTCACATATCGGCGGAATAGTCATAAGACCTTTTATCTTAATATTTTCCATTTCGGAAACCTCGGCTATTAAATCGTTAAGCCCTTCAAGGAAAATTCCGCTTTTTGACTCTTCTTTGCCGACGTTTACTTCAAGCAAAATATTTGTTGTAATTTCCTTCTTTGAAGAAATTTTGCTGATTTCCTTTGCAAGATGAACGCTGTCAACAGATTCAATCATATCAACCTCGCCGACAATCTGCCTAACCTTATTAGTTTGCAAATGACCGATAAGGTGCTTTTCAACCCCGTTCAAATGAAGTTCGTCCTTTTTACCTAAAAATTCTTGAACTCTGTTTTCGCCTATAAGGTCTGCACCCAAATCGAGAACCTTATTAATATAAAAACTTTCAACTGTTTTGGTAACAGCCATAAGTCTTACATCATCGGGATTTCTGCCGGCTTTAATTGCGGTTTCCTTAACATCAGACAAAACCTTTTTATAATTATCCTGCACCGACTGTATTCTTGCCTCATCAGGTATAAACTTTTCCATCATGTAAATCCTTTCCTTGCGTAATTATTTGGTCATATAAACGAATTGAATTTTCATCCTCAGGAGTGTATTCAAACACAACATAATCCTTGGTTGAATAAATAACCTTGCCTGTTCTGCTTTCAACCTGGTTTGCAACAAGGGCATAAACTGTTTTTTCACCCTTGTTATTAATATGTATCGCCGAGGAAGGCACCTTAAATCCGGTGTATTCGTTAAATCTGATTTCTATATTTTCAAGCCGCATTGATGCAAGCTCACTGTCCATCTCGCTTGAACGAAGAATAAGCACAGCCTCCTTAACCCCAAGGTCAAGCGTTGCACCGCTGACAACCTCACATTCAATAACCTTATCGCTGTCCTTAAGCGCAACATTCAATATATCGCCGTTTTCAATCCCTTTAACCTCGTCTGCACTTACCTTGCAGGCAAAATACCATTCATAATCGGTAATCAACTTGCCGAGACTGTCTGTTTTTTTCGCTTTCTTAGCCTGAGCAATATATTTATCAAGCGTATTAACGTCAAGCTTGTCTATATTTTTATAATCAAAAGCCGTTTCGCATCCGTCACTGTATGATGAAAAAATGCCCGACTCCTTAGTGCTTACATATCCTGTTGGCTTGCACGATTCAAGATTGATTGCATTAAGCTTTTGCTCAAGGCCTTGCTTAACCGTGCTGAAATCAATATCCTCGCCGATTATCATTTGGCGCCTGGTCAGCTTATCGTTAAGGTCAAGCGCCGCAGACTGAACAGCCGAAAAGTTATTACTTGAAGAAGAACGAATATAATCGTTTACGTCATTTATGACATCGCTGTCTATCTGCTCAACGTCAGTCGCCGTACCTGCCGACTTGCTTTCCAAATTTATATAATAATCCAACCGGCTTTGCAAATCAAGAGCACTTGAATAGCTTTTTGCATTATCGCTGTTTGAAAAAACCATAGCGATATTTCCGCCGACCTTTACCTTTTCCCCGTCATTAACACACGCAACGGTCACACCGCTTGAATTTCCCTCAACCGTGTGTTCATCACGAATAACCAAAGCTTTTTTATCAAGCGTTTGATAAACCGTTGATTTGACAGCCGTAACCGTTTGAATATCAACGTGGGTTGCGCTGTAGCACTCGGCAATAATGTATGCGGCAATCGCAATAAGCACTACCGCAATAACAATAACGTCTTTAGATATATACTTAGAAGCATTATTCACTTTTTTTGCCTTTTCTTCAGCCATTTAAAAAGTCCTCGCATTTATCTATAACTGTTTTAGCAGCACTGCCTTTTAACTTATCCATAGAAATAAAAACAGCGCCCTGCCGTCTTTTAAACCATGTAATCTGCCTTTTTGCATATCGGCGGCTTTCCTGCTTAAGCTTTTGTGCACATTCTTCAAGAGAAGCTTCGCCGTTTAAATATCTTGCAAACTCCTTATGACCTATCGCCTGAGCGCACGTTTTTTGACATTTGCCCTGCATGGCACGAGCCTCATCTAAAAGTCCGTTTTCAAGCATTTTATCAACTCTTAAATTAATCCTGTCATAAAGCGTTTGCCTGTTTTCGTATTGAAGCACGAAATAAAGAAAATCATAAGGGCTTTTCTCTTTTTGTGAATTTTCGTTTTGTTCTGTTTTGGAACTTCCCAAATAGTGAAGTTCCAGCGCACGAACAACTCGTTTTTTATTATTTTTATGTATATTCTCAGCCGCTTTTTTGTCAACTCTTAAAAGTTCGTCGTAAAGACTGTCAACGTCACGTTTCATAAGGCTTTGCCTTAAATCCTCATCAACCTCAACATCCTCAAAGCTGATATTATCGACAAGGCTGTCAATAAAAAGCCCTGTTCCGCCGACAACTATCGGCACCTTACCTCTTGAAATGATATCATCTATTTTTTCCTTTGCAAGAGTGCACCACTGGGCAACGCTGAATTTTTTATCATTATCAAGAAATTCAACAAGATGGTGCGGCGCCTGCGACTTTTCATCATCTGTCGGTGCGGCGGTAGCTATCGGCATATTTTTATAAACCTGCATTGAATCCGCAGAAATTATTTCACCGCCGATTGCCCCGGCAACCTCTATTCCCAGCCCCGTTTTGCCGGAAGCCGTAGGGCCTGCAATTACAATCACCTTATTCATAATCAAGTCACTCTGCCAAACTGCTTTTCAATATCGTATTTACTCATTTTTATAAACACGGGTCTGCCGTGAGGGCAAAAGCGAATATTAGGCATTGAAAGAAGCTTTTTAACAAACATTTCCTGCTCCTGCCTTGAAGTATAATCGCCTGCCTTAACAGCGCCACGGCAAGAAGTGGAATGATATATCCAATCAATTTTATCAGGCAGAATGTCCGTTTTATGTTCAAGAAGCTTCTGCGCAATTTCAAGCATCAAATCCTTAACGCTGTCGCCGTCAACAAGACTCGGTATTGCACGAACAATAATTTGACTTTCGCCGAATTCCTCAAGCTCAAAACCGCATTTCTTAATAAGTTCAACATTTTCGCTTATTGCAATAAATTCGTCCTTTGTAAGATTAACAACAACAGGCGCTAAAAGCATTTGCGTTTCAACAGTTGCCTGTGCTTTAAATCGCTCAAAATTCATTCTTTCATGAGCGGCATGCTTGTCAATAAAATAAAGCTCGTTTTCTATTTCAACAATCAAATATGTTTTAAAAGCTTCGCCAATCAGCTTGAAATTAGGAATAAAGTTTTCATTATCCTTTTCGTCAGTAATTACTACCTTTTCAATATCCCGCTGCTTAGGCGTATCTTCGCTTTTAGCAGTTGAAATTTCCTCAGGCTCTTCATATTCGATATTTATATCTACCCTTGGCTTAGGCTTTTCATCTCCTGCAATTTTATATTCAGGCTTCGGCGCTTCAACCTGCCAAAAATTTTCTCTCGGCTTAGTCTTAATAACCTGCTGAGAGGGCGGCTCGTCCTTCTTTTTAAAGAAATCAAATTTCGCCTGAAACGATTTATTATCATTATTTTGATAAACGTTTTTAGACTCTTGCCGATAAATCGGATTTTCTTTAAACTCAACCTCTTTAACGGTCCTGTCATTTTCAATTGCCGTTTTAACTGCGTAATAAACAAGGTCAAATATCGGCTTTTCATTAGCAAACCTGACCTCTGTTTTAGCCGGATGAACGTTTACGTCAACCTGCGCAGGGTTAAGCTCGATATTAAGCACACAAGCAGGAAAGCGACCCACCATAATTGTGTTTTTATAAGCCTGTTCAAGCGCCGCCATAGCGGTTTTCGACTTAACAATACGGTTGTTGATATAAAAATACTGACCTGCTCTGCTTTTTCTTGAAGCAGTCGGCTTTGAAACAAAGCCCGTAATCCTCATATCGTTAAAGGAATAGTCAACGCTCATTAAACTGTCGCTCATTTCCTTACCCAAAACCGAATAAACAGTCGATTTTAAATCTCCGTTACCTGAGGTGATAAGAACTTGCTTGCCGTCACGAATAAATCTAAACGATATCTTAGGATGAGATATTGCCATTCTGTCAACAATTCCGGCAACCTGATTGCCCTCGGTAACGTCTTTTTTCAAAAACTTCATTCTTGCAGGGGTGTTAAAGAAAATATCACGAACCACAATAGTAGTGCCGTTAGGGCAGCCTGCGTCGTCAAACTCAAGCTCCTCGCCGCCTGCAATTTCATATCTTGTGCCGATTTCTTCATTCTCGGCTTTAGTCAATAATTCAACCTTGGAAACGGCAGAGATAGAAGCCATAGCCTCGCCTCTAAAACCGAGAGTTGCGATTGAATTTAAGTCGTCTTTTTTTGAAATTTTGCTTGTAGCATGAGAAATAAATACCTTTCTCACATCATCTCTTTCAATTCCGCAGCCGTCATCTGTAATTCTTATATACGTTGAACCGCCGTTTTTAATTTCAAGAGTGATATTTTTCGCCCCTGCATCAAGCGAATTTTCAATCATTTCTTTAACAACACTTGAAGGACGTTCAACGACTTCGCCTGCTGCTATAAGCTGATATATTTCTTTTGGTAAAACATTAATTCTTGCCATTAAATCGCCCTCCTTTTTGTCAAAATTTATTCAAGTTCCTGCGCCTTTTGCTTCAAATCAAACAACGTTTGAAGCGCCTCCATAGGCGTGATTGAATTTATATCCGTTGCTTTAAGTATTTCAAGTATCTCATCAGTGCCTTGAGCAGTAAAATTATATTGAATGTCGCTTTGACCTTCATCTTCAATCTCGTTTTCAGCCGCAAACTCAATAGGAGTTGAATTTGCCTCAAGTTCCTTAAGTATAACCTTTGCACGCTTAACCACGCTGTCGGGAACACCTGCAAGCTTTGCAACCTCAATACCGAAACTTTGGTCCGCTCCGCCCTTAACAATCTTTCTTAAAAATGTTATATCGTCGCCACGCTTTTTAACTGCTATCGAATAATTCTTAACCCCGTCAAGAAGCCCTTCCATAACAGTAAGCTCGTGATAATGCGTCGCAAAAAGAGATTTCGCACCGAGCGTTTTTTTCTTGCAAACAAATTCGAGTACCGCTCTTGCTATACTCATTCCGTCAAAAGTAGAGGTGCCACGTCCGATTTCATCAAGAATAATAAGCGAACGGCTTGTTGCATTTTTAAGTATCTCGGCAACCTCATTCATTTCAACCATAAATGTTGACTGACCTGTTGCAAGGTCATCACTCGCACCTACTCTTGTATAAATTGCGTCAACAATTCCGATTTGTGCGCTTTTAGCCGGAACAAATGAACCTATTTGCGCCAAAAGAGTGATAAGTGCAATCTGCCTCATATATGTTGACTTACCTGCCATATTAGGGCCGGTAATTATTTCACATCTGTTTTCATCAAGGTCAAGCTTAGCATCGTTCGGAACAAAAGGTGTATCTTCTAAAAGTGCCTCGACAACCGGATGCCTGCCGTCTTTAATATTGATTGTGCCGTCATTTGTAATTTGAGGGCAAACGTAATTATTATTAACCGCAACCTCGGAAAGAGAAGCCAAAACATCAAGCGTCGCAAGCGCACGTGCTGTTTTTTGAAGCCTTTTAACCTCGTTTGAAATGCTCTCTCTTATTTTGCAAAGCATTTGATATTCAAGCGCAATGCACCTCTCCTTTGCGCCGATAATCTTGCCCTCTAAATCCTTAAGTTCCTGAGTAATATATCTTTCGCAGTTTGTGAGCGTTTGCTTTCTTATATAAGTTTCGGGAACTAAATCCTTATACGAATTTGTAACCTCGATATAGTAGCCGAAAACCTTGTTATATCCGACTTTGAGCTTAGGTATACCTGTAAGTTCTCTCTGCTCGTTTTCAATAGATGCGATTATGCCTGCGCCATCGTTCATTATTGATTTAAGCTCATCAATATCCTTATCAAAGCCCTCTTTAATCATACCTCCCTCACGAACGGTAAACGGAGGTTCATCAACAATTGCGCTGTCAATAAGACTTCTTATATCCTCAAGTAAATCAATATCGTTATAAACCGCTTTTAAAAGATATGACGAAGAATCAGCAAGCCGTGCCTTAATTGACGGAAGCTTTTCAAGCGTTGACTGAAGCGATTTAAGTTCCTTTGCATTGGCAGTTGAATAAACAATTCTTGTAAGCAGCCTCTCAATATCGCTGACACCCGTAAGCGCCTGCCTGATTTCATCACGAAGAATAGGATTATCGCAAAGTTCGCCTACTGCATTTTGGCGCTTGGTGATTTTTGCGATAGACATAAGCGGCCTTTCAAGCCACGAACGAATCATTCTTTTACCTGCTGCCGTTTTAGTTTTATCAATAACCCACAAAAGCGAATGCCTTTTGTCACCCGTCATCATAGACTTTGTAAGCTCAAGATTACGCCTTGCCGACATATCAAGCTTCATATACTTTTCAGTGTCGTACATTTCAAGCTCACTCGGTGCTTCAATCTCGTCTTTCTTTTGAGTGTCTTTAAGATAAAGAATAACAGCGCCGAGAGCACAAACAGCAATTTCATTTTCGCTGACATTAAGCTCTTCAATCTCGGCAGCATTCAAATTCTCATTAATAAGCTTTAATGCCGTTTCATAATCAAACTTGTCTGCGCTGACAACTTCAAGATGAGCGTCAACCCTTTTTGTATAGCTGTCAAGAAGCGACATATCAAAGCCGTCGTTATTAACAATAATCTCACGAGGAGTATATGTATAAAGTTCATTTAAAATTTGCCTTTGAATAGGTGCGGTATTAAGAGAGGTAATATGGAACTCACCTGTTGAAATATCGGCAAAGCACAAGCCCGCCTTTGTTCTGTCCTTATTTTTATAAATAGCACAAAGATAATTGTTAGTGCCGTCGTCAAGCATATTGCTCTCAATTACCGTACCCGGAGTCATGACTCTTATGACATCTCTTTTAACAAGCCCCGTTGCCTTGCTTGGGTCCTCAGTCTGCTCGCAAATAGCAACCTTATGACCGTGGCTTACAAGCTTTGCAATATAGTTATCTGCGCTGTGAAACGGCACTCCGCACATAGGAGCACGTTCCTCCTGACCGCAATCCTTGCCCGTAAGCACCAAATCAAGCTCTGATGAAGCAAGCTTGGCATCGTCAAAAAACATCTCATAAAAATCACCGACACGGAAGAACAAAATTGTATCGGGATATTTACTTTTCACCTCAAAATATTGCGCCATCATAGGCGACAGCTTACTATCCTTTTTAGCCATTTTTGTTCCTCCTTTTTTTAAGTGATTTTTGTTTTGTGCAAAATCGCACTAAATAATTTTAATTAGTGGCAGCCACCGCAGGTTGAGCAGTTATGTGTGCAAGCGTCCTGTGCCGGAAGCTCGCATGTTTGTGCGTCCTGACCGTCAAAGAAAAGACCTATCATACCGCTGATATACTGAGCCATCTTTTCCATTTCAGATGCAGCGGCAGAATAGTTTTGCATATTTTCGCCTGCCATAATTTCGGTATAAAGCTTCTGATAATCGTCCTGAAATTCCTTAATTCTGTCTTGTGATGCTTCCTCTCCTTTTTCAGCCTCCTGCTGATATTTAAGAGAGATAAGCTGCATCTCCTGCATTTGCTGCTGGAGTGATTCGTCTGCATCATTTGCCTTTGCAGCAACCTGAAGAGCGACAAAACGCTCGTCCTTCTGAATTTCTTTGCCTAATTCTCTGAGTGCTGATTCAATACTCATATTTGTTTCTCCTTTACTAATTCGCCCCTCATAACAAACGTAAGCGGTTCGATTACTTTGATGTTTTGAAAGGTTCCGATAAGGCTTTCGTCACCCTCAAATTCTATAATCAAATTGCCGTCATTTCTTGCGGCAATATAATTATCTCCCAATTTGCCCTTACCGTATACATAGCACTTATAAGTCTTGCCTTGATGAAGTTTCATTTGGCTTGCACTTATTGTTTCCTGCAAATCGGTAAGTTCCTTAAACCATCTTGACTTTTCTTCAGCCGATACAGGGTCATCCATTTTAGCTGCGGGTGTACCCTCTCTCCTTGAATAAATAAACGTAAAAAGCTGAGTGGCATTAATTTCCTTAACAAGTGAAAGTGTTTCCTTAAATTCCTCATAAGTTTCACCGGGGAAACCCACAATAATATCACTTGTGATTGAAAGCTCGTCGCCCATAAGCTTTCTTGCATATTTGATAAGTTCAAGATACTGTTCTCTTGTATAATGCCTGTTCATAGCTTTAAGCACTCTGTTGCTTCCGCTTTGAAAAGGAAGATGCAAATGCTCTGCCACCTTGTCGCACTGCGCCATGGTTTCAATAAGTTCCTTAGTGCAATCCTTGGGATGACTGGTCATAAACCTGATTCTGAAATCGCCGTCGATATCGTTAAGCATTCTCAAAAGATTCGCAAATGTAACTCTCGGTTCTAAATCCTTGCCGAAAGAATTAACATTTTGACCTAAAAGAGTAATTTCCTTATAACCTTGCTCAACAAGAGATTTAAACTCGGCTACGATATCCTCAACCTGCCTGCTTCTTTCCCTGCCCCTTACATAAGGCACAATGCAGTATGAGCAGAAGTTGTTGCAGCCGTACATAATCGGAAGCCATGCCTTAGCGTCATTGTCACGCCTTACAGGAATACCCTCGGCAATGATACCGTCCGTATCGGTTATATCAAAAACTCTCTTTTTACCGGTCAATGCTCTGTAAAGAAGCTCAGGAAGCTTATGAACAACGTGAGTTCCGAAAACGAGATCAACAAACGGGAACGATTTTTTTATCTTATCCGCAATATGCTGCTGTTGCATCATACAACCGCAAAGAGCAATTACAACGTCATGATTTTCACGCTTATAGCTTTTGAGCGCACCTACATTGCCGAACACCCTGTCCTCAGCATGTTCCCTGACAGCGCAGGTATTAAAGATAATCAGCTTAGCCTCAAGCCTGTTGTCTGTAAAATCATAACCCATAAGCTCAAGCATACCTTTAATTTTTTCACTGTCAGCCACATTTTGCTGGCAACCGTAAGTAACAACGCAAGCTTTCGGTTTTTCATTATACGATGCTGAAATAACAGAGCTTACCTTTTGCGTAAACTGCTTCTGCCTATCAAGCTCTTCTTGTGAAACAGTATGTGTTTTTTTATTATTCTCGCTCAATTATTCTGCCCTCGCATTCAAAAAATTCACTCGTTAAAGTGTGGTTTTTGCAAACGTGCATACACCCTCACATTATACGGAAAATATTATATCAAATATATATACTTTAATCAATATATAATTATTAATAAAATAATAATTTTAAATAATTGATTTTTGTTTATGTTAATGATAAAATAGCACTTGTTACTATCATTTGAAGAAAGAAGAAAAGTAATTATGCTGAAAAAACGAGGAGCAGGCGTATTGCTTCACATCAGTTCAATGCCAAGCGACTACGGCGTCGGTGTTTTTGATGAAAACGTTATTCATTTTATTGACAAAATAGCGGATATGGGCTTTACATATTGGCAGGTTTTACCGTTTAATCCGATTGATGGGGCTAATTCGCCTTATTGCTCGCCCTCTGCCTTTGCGGGAAATTATATTTTTATAAATCCCAAAGGGCTTTACGATATGGGTCTTATTTGCGAGGAAGATTACAAATCAAACATTTACGACGGCACGCCGTACACGGCAGACTATGAATTTGCAGGCAAAAAAAGGCTTAAACTTTTGAAAAAAGCATTCTTAAACATAAACGACGAGCTTGCAAGGCAGATTAAGGAATTTGAAATAAGCAACTCTTGGCTTACCGATTACAGCGTGTTTATGGCTGTTAAGGAAGAGGAAAATATGAAGCCTTGGTGGGAATGGAGCGACGAACACGCCCACTATTTTGAATGTATCAAGGATATATATTCTTATGAAAAATCAGCGGCTTTTTGGAAATTTGTTCAATTCGTTTTCTACAAGCAATGGAATGAAATTAAGGCTTACGCAAACAAAAAAGGTGTTGCTGTTATAGGCGATATGCCAATATATGTTGCAATGGACAGCGTTGACGTTTGGTCAAATTTGCCTATGTTTTTAATAGACGAAAAAACGCTGAAGGTCGAAAAAGTAGCAGGCGTTCCGCCCGATTATTTCAGCAAAGACGGTCAGCTTTGGGGCAATCCCATCTATGATTGGAACGCTATGGAAAAGGATAATTTTTCGTGGTGGATATCAAGGATAGGCCACTCTTTAAAGCTTTATGACACCGTGAGAATTGACCATTTCAGGGCATTTGCATCTTATTGGGCAGTGCCGGCAGAGTCCAAAACAGCGAAAGTCGGCGAGTGGCTTGACGGGCCTAAAATGAAGCTTTTTAATAAGGTATTTGAAGCATATCCAAACGCTCCGATTATCGCTGAAGATTTGGGTGTTTTCGGCGATGATGTAGTCAAGCTTTTAGAGGATACGGGTTTCCCCGGAATGAAGGTTGTCCAATTCGGATTTGACCCTAATTCCGACTCCTCCCATATTCCGCACAATTCAGTTCAAAACAGCATAAATTACGTCGGCACTCATGATAACAATACTATTTTGGGCTGGCTTTGGGAAGCAAGCGACGAGGAGAGAAAATTTGCTCTTGAATACTGCGGTTTTACAGGCGACAATTGGGGTGACGGCGGATATTACAGTCCGTCTTGCAGAAAAATAATTGAAACGGTATGGAAAAGTTCGTCAAACGTTGCAATAATTGCACTTCAGGATATGTGCGGTTTCGGCTCGGACGCAAGAATGAATATCCCCGGCGTACCTGAGAAAAATTGGAGATTCAGAACTACAAAAGAAACGATTGATAATATCGACTCATCATATTTCAAGCATATCAACTCCCTTTTCAGAAGAATGTATCCGGCATTTGACGAAAAAGAAAGTAAATAATCAAAAAAATTGCGTGCAAGCCATAAGGTTTGCACGCTTTTCATTTGCCTATTCTTTGTCACATTCGGGTTTTGGGGCACACGGTGAGCAATTTTCCTTTTCATTAGGGAAAAATTGTTCAACAGGGAAATCAATTCCCTGGAATGTTTCGCAAGGATTAGACGTATTGCAGTTACATTCTCTGTCAGGGATACAATAATCATAAGCGGGAATAAGAATTTGTGCATCTCGCTCCATTTGAACTATTGAGAAAAGGCCGAGAGTAACAAGAATTGCTTTTGAAGCACCGCACGACGGCATAGTATCCTCAACAGAATTGAGAATTGATTGCGGAAACGACGAGCTAACGCTTATGTTGCAGTCGCAGCTGTCGCAAATATCGGTTGAAAGCACTACAGGGTCAACCGCCTGCACCTTTGCCACAGGATTTGTGTACTGAGGTGCAACAGGGCAATCGGTTGCCTCGCTTACCGGATTTGAAACGAATACCTTTACATCGCCGTTAGAACCGAAAAGAATACATTTTTTATTAAATCTCGCAAAGCCGACAGCCACCTGAGGAGTTGTGCAAGGTGCTGCATAGGTATCAAAGCAAAGTTTGAAATAAAACGTAATATCAACGCTGTAAAAACCTCTGTTGAAAGGAACTTCCTCAACGTCAATGCTTACCTCTTTGATACAGCAATCTCTTGTTTTTACCGTAACAGCCTCGTCAATCAGCCTTTGACTTTTTGAAAAAAATGTAACTCTTAAATCTTCAAGGCAATCTTTGCTCACGCAACTGTCAAAAATGCGCTTTGTGTCAATGCAAACAGCCTCATTTATGCGTCTTTCACCTGTGTCTAAGTTGAGATTATCAGGCATAAAAAAACTCCTTTATAAAATATTGAAGTAAACTTCAGTAATATTCTATGAAGGAGTTGATTTTTTGTGAACTTTTAAAATGCTATGTCAATATAATTTTTGCCTGTAACTATTGTACCGCCTACGTTATAAATAGGTGTAACTCTATAATAATTTTTTGAAAAAGCAGTTGATGATTTATCTTCAAAATTAAGATTTTCACCGTAAACAGTCGCAATTTCCTTAAACGTGCCATTGTAAGCGGAACGTGAAACCTTATATCCTGCACTTCCGTTTAGCGAACTAAAACGAATAAGAGGCTTATTTCTTAACGAATATCCCTTTGTTTTAACGCTTGGAGTAGGAACATTTTGGCTGTAATTTTGCGAATAAAGGCAAAGCGGACTTTCCCCGGCAGAAATATTATTATCGCTTTTAATGGTGGCAAATGAGGATTCTGCCACCCTTATACCGAAACTTTTAACACCTGAAATTGAATTAGATGTAATAAGCAAATTTTTACTGCCCGGAAATGATTTGTTAAAAATTGAAATTCCGTTATTGAAAGTACCTGAAATATTATTATTTTTAATAACATTTTTTTGGCTTGCGCAAATATTAATGCCATTAATTCCGTCTTTAGCCGAAGAATAATCGATCAAGGTATTAGATGAAATTTCGCTTTTATTAACGCCTGTTATGTATATTCCATATGATTTAGATGAATTTTCTTCAACATTAATCGTATTATTATCAATCGATAAATCGCTTATTGTATAATCACCTGCAACAATACCGTTAGCCTTGGCAGTTGAAGCGTCAACCTTTGCTCCGTAAGCATAAATGCCGTAGCTTGATTCTGCCATTTGCTTAATATTCATAACATTGCCGCTGATTACGGTAGATGATTTTGAATTTATTTTGCCTATGCTTTTATCATTTGCAATATACATTCTTTGAGAATAAGCGCCAAAAAAATTATTAGGCAGGTATTCAAAGCAAATGCCGGAATTGACATTTGTGAATGTATTATTGATAATTTTACTGTTTTTATAGTTAAAACAGCTAATAGCCTTTTCCTGAATATTTTCAAACTTGTTATTTTCTATAACAACATTGTCAAAATATTTTGAAACAACAGCCGAACGGGTACCTATTCCCGAATGGAGATTTGAAAAGGTACAACCGCTTATAGTTACGTTTTTATTAGGTGTATCGTCAAATTCCTCAAATCCCGGAAAATGCTTTGAATCATGCAAAATATCAAGCTGTATTGCTTCGCAGGAATTTGAGCCTTTTCTTAAAGAAGATGTAAATGTGCTGTCTGTAATACTTAATGTATCAACCGCCGCCGCTTCAATGTGATGGGCGTCCAAGATGTTGGTTATATTTACGTTTCTTATGCTCAAATTTGTGCAATGCCCAAAACGCATAGCGCAGGAGCCGTTAAACTGCATATCCCACTTACCGCCGTCAATTTTGATATTTCTAAAGCCGTTGTAAAGAATATGTTTTTGGCTGAAATCGCCTGCTTTAACTATATTTTGACCTTTCGGTGCGTCTTGAACAAGGGTGGTTTTTTCATCAAGATAAAGCTCTGTATTGCTGAAAATATTGAGCGTAGTGTTGATATGATATTCGCCCTTAGGAAAATAAATACGATATCTGTTTTTATCGCTCGCTTTATTTTTAGCCTCATCAAAAGCTGCTTGAATAACTTTTGCATTATCGCTTGCAGCGTTTTCACCCGTTTCTGACAGTTCGCCGTCACCGACAACAATATCACTATATTTAATTTCAGCCGCAAAAGCCGCTGTGCCCGTCAAAGAAAACGAAAACATAACAGCCAAAGCCAATAATAATGATATAATTTTTTTCAATTTCTTACACCTTTTCTTATTCTTTAATTTAAATTAATTCTTTATAAAGCAAAGTTTCAACGATTTAGGCAAAACTTTAAAATTAACCTCGCTGTAATCAAAGTTTTCACCGTCGCAGTTGCCCAAAAGCGCATCGCCGTCTGTTGACCAAATTCTGCCGCCGACAACCTTGCCGAATGTGAAATAATTTTGAAGCTTATCCACATTACCTTTGCTGTATTCAGGAATCATTGGCATCGCCTGAAAAGCATTAACAGGATGGCAAAGCGCAAAGTCAAGAAGTCCGTCGTCAAGCACCGAATTAGGAGCAGGGCAAAAACCGCCTCCGTAGTAGCTTGCATTGCAAATCGCAAAAAGTGTGTAATCACAAGGCGCAGCTATGTATTTATACGGCTTGCCGTCCTCGTCAATGCAATCGAGGTCAATATTGATATGATAAGTCATTGACCGGCACAAAACAGGCACAACGGCAATATTGTAAGCCTTATGGCCGATAGAAGGAATCTTTCCTGCAATCTGCCTGCCTATGGTTTCAACCTTTGTGTCAAGGCCGTAGCTCATAACGTTAATACACTTTTCGCCGTTATAATCAATCAGGTCAATAGGTTTAACGTCATATTTGATTTTGCCGCTATAAAAGCCAAAAGCCTTAATTACATTTTCAACATTAATTTTTTTAGTACCGTAAACCTTTTTTGCAAAGTCATTGCCCGTTCCGAGAGGTAAGAGAAGCAAAGGCGTATCCGTGTTTGCAAGGCCGTTTGCAATTTCGTGCACCGTGCCGTCGCCGCCGCAGGAAACAATAACGCAATCGCTGCCGTATTCAGTTGCATATTTTTCAGCAATAAGCTTTGCTTCACCCTGAGCGTGAGTAGGCTCAACAATCATCTCATCATCAATAAGACGAAAGGTTGATTTAATTCTTGAAAAAATCTTTGCCTTATTATCATTTCCTGCTACAGGATTAACAATAAATACATATTTCATTTCTTTTACCTCCCAAATTCACTTATAATCAGTCAATCACTCTTGCTCCGCCTACAGGTCTTATAATAAGCACGTGGCATGAGCCGTCGCCAAATACACGATTAATTGTTTCTTTATATGCATCAAGCATATCATTTGGAACAAACGCCTGAATAGTGCCTGCAAATCCGCCGCCGTGAACTCTCCATGCGCCCTTGCCGTTAAGGAGTTTTTCGCTTATGCAAAGAGCAAGTGAAAGCTTTTGCTCCGTCGGATTTTTAGGTGAATAAACATTTTGATTATAAAGGAATGAGGAATAGCCGGATTCAGTAATAACCTGCTTGAAAGAGTCGAAATCGTTATTTTCAAGGCTTGAAACTGCCTTGTCCACCCTCTCGTTTTCGCCGAAGAAGTGGAATGCTCGTAAAAGCGCACGGTCGTTTACTTTTTCTTTAAGCACATCAAGGCTTTGGAAAAATTCTTCATACTCAACCTCTCTGAGCACATTTTTGCCCATAGCCTTTGCAACAGCTTCCATCTCTCCTCTTACAGCGGCATAATCGTCTGTAAGGTCACTGTGGTTGCCGTGAGTATCAACAATGCAAAGTGAATATCCGCTCTTTGCAAAATCAAAATCAACCTTTTTAATTACAGGATTGGCGGTATCCTTAAAATCTATTGTAACAAACGTTCCGACAGAGGAAGCCATTTGGTCAAGAAGCCCGGACGGCTTGCCAAAATATACATTTTCACTAAACTGTGCAGCTTTTGCAACAGTTACGGCATCAATTTTGCCGTCATTGTAAAGATGATTGATAACGGTTGCGATAAGCACCTCAAAAGCCGCAGAACTTGAAAGACCTGAACCGCCCATAACGTCGCTTGTCGTGCAAGCGTCAAATCCGCCGATTTCATAGCCTTTTTCCTTAAGTCCTGCTGCAACACCTTTAATCATAGATGATGACCTGCCGTATTCGGCTTCATCAGGCGAAAGAGTTGAAATGTCGACCTCATTAAGGCCGTGACCCTCACTCTTTTCATTAATTTTCATATCGTCTCTTTTAGCCGCAATCGCAATAGCGTCAAGATTAATTGAAGCTGCAAGCACTTTGCCGTTATTATGGTCGGTATGGTTGCCGCAAACCTCCGTTCTTCCGGGAGCACTTAAAACAAATACGTCCCTGTCATCGCCGAAAAGATTAATAAACTCTTTAATCGTTCTTATATAGCGTGGCTTTTGTTCTTCAACTGCACTGTCACTGACATAAATCTTTTTAAAGCTCTTGTCAAGCTCACCGTTCTCAATTTTAGCAATTAACTCATTAGGTTTCATTTATATTCTCCCTCATAAAACTATTTTATATTTTTCTTTTTCGGAATAAATAAGCAACGTTTGATTCATTTGCTTAGATTTAATACCGTAAAAAATGTTAAACAATATGATTGACATTCCCGTAAATGCAACAATAATTATCAAAAGCACAAGGAACTGCACCGAAAACGGATTGTAAATCGCAGAACCGATTTTCGTATAAATAAAAAGTCTCGGCATAAATCCCAACAGGCTCAAAAGCGAATAATACACAAAATCATATCTCATTGAGCCATAATATTTTGACACCATTCCAAGCGGAATTGCAGGAAAAAGCCGTGAAAAAAACAGAACATAGGGATTGCCGTTGCCCTTAAACTGTATCCATTCCTTAATAAACTTCAGCTTTTTAATACCGAGTATCATTCCTGTCCAGCCGCCGCCTATAAACTTGCCTTCAAGATATTTAACTATGAAGAAAAACTCCGTAAAAATAATATTGATAGCTATTGCCTCACTCAAAGGAAATACCATACCTGATATAACGCATAAAAATCCCATAGGTATCGGAAGCTGGCATTTTGCAATATAAAGCGCAAAAATGCAAATAATTATTTCCACATCGCTGTCAAGCTTTGCAACCGAATTGTCAATTTGCTTAAGATAATTAATAAGCGTATCAAATCTTACCTCAAGCCTTGCGTGATTATAAAGTGCAATGGCAAGAAAAACGATAATGCCACCCGTAATTATCAGCGTTATTGCGGATATTAAATTTGTTTGATGCCTTTTTTGCTGTTTCACAAATTCATCTCCGTAAAAAAATCTTTCAATAATATTTATTATTTTCCCTCGTGGAAATTGCCTAAAAATTCAAACTCAGGCAATTCGTCTGAAAGTGCACAAATAAGGTCAAGCGTCACTTCGTCATTAACATTGCCCAAAACATCCACGTAAAAATAATAGCTGAAATCGCTGTCTTCGATAGGTCTTGATTCAATCTTTGTAAGGTTGAGACCTGCCATAGAAAAACGACCTAAAACTCTGTAAAGCGAACCGGTTTTGTGAGGAAGCGAAAAGATAAGAGAAATCTTTTGTGCGTCACTCGTAATTGCAAGTTCTTTTGAAATAACAATAAATCTTGTTGTGTTTTTATTATTATTTTGAATGTTGCGCTTAAGAATTTTAAGATTGTATTTTTTTGCCGCAAGTTCACTGCAAATAACAGCTATATTGTTTTTGTCGCTTCCGCTGACATACTTTGCCGCAGCGGCGGTATTTGAATAGTTAATTCCCGTAAAATCAAAATTCCTAAGAAAATTATTACACTGTGAAAGCGCCTGAGGATGGCTGTAAACATCGGTTATATCCTCATATTTTGTATCGTTTTTAGCACAAAGGCAATGCTCGATTTTTAAATCGTAAGCGCCGACAATGTAAAATCTGTATTTCATAATCAGGTCATATGATTCGTGAACAGAGCCTGCGGTTGAATTTTCAACAGGAATAATGCCGAATTTTGAATCTCCCCTGTTTACCGCTTCAAACACATCCTCAAATCTCTTATGAAAATGAATAGAAGCCTTCGGAAATATCTTTTTAGATGTAACACCGCTGTATGCGCCCTCAACACCCTGGCACGCAATCGGCTTGCCGCAAGTGTCAAGCTTGTCAATCTTAATTGCATTTTCTATATCTGCCCTAAGTTCTTTTCCGCCGCCGATAATTTTATGCTGAAGAGCTCTTGAAGCGTCCATTGTGGCAGAAAATACAGTTTTAATCGTATCGCCGTGCTTACCGCACTTACTTGCAACGTCATCAAGAATTTGCTGCTCACGCTCACTGTTTAAAACAGGCATACCACGCTCAGCCTTATACTGCGCCACCTGCTCTGACACGCTCATTCTTTTAAGCAAAAGCGGAATAAGCTCGTTATCTATTTCATCAATTTGTTTTCTAAGTCCTAATAAATCCATTTATATTTCCTTTTTATCAATATTATGCCATAAGGTCAAGAAGAGCAAAAGCAACTGCGCTTTCAACAACGGGTACTGCCCTGGGAACAATGCAAGGGTCGTGCCTGCCGTGAATAACAAGCTCCTCCTCTGTCATTTTTTGCAAATTAACGCTTTTTTGCGCCTTTGAAATTGACGGAGTAGGCTTAATCACTGCCCTGACTATAATCGGTGCGCCGGTAGTCATTCCGCCAAGGACGCCGCCGTTATTGTTTTTATTAATCTTAACATTACCGTTTGAAATTGAATATGTATCGTTAGCCTCATATCCCGTCATTTTCGCAAAATCAAATCCTGCACCGAATTCCACACCCTTAACGGCAGGAACGCCGAAAAGTGCAGATGAAATATGGCCCTCAACAGTTGAAAAGATATTTGCGCCTATACCGACGGGAACGCCGACAACGGCACATTCAATTACACCGCCGACGCTGTCGCCGTCAAGCCTTGCTTTTTCAACAGACGCTCTCATTTTATCCTCAATCTCATCGTTAATAACGCAAAATGCCTTTGAAGAAACAGCCAAAAGTTCCTTTTCGCTTACATTTGCCTTATCAAAGCTATCGTCCAAAACGCCGTTAATACTAAGTATATGAGCGCCGACCGTTATACCTTTTTGCGCCAAAATCTGCTTAGCAATTGCACCGGCAAAAACAAGCGGAGCAGTAAGCCTGCCGCTGAAATGGCCGCCGCCTCTTATATCATTATTGCCTTGATATTTTACATAAGCGGGATAATCGCTGTGCGACGGACGTGGGACGCTCAAAAGATTTGAATAATCTCCGCTTTTAGTATTTGTATTTTCAATAATCATAGCAAGCGGCGCACCTGTGGTAACTCCGTTTAGCACACCGGAGAGAATATGGGGAATATCCTTTTCAAGTCTTGGGGTAGCCGTTTTGTCCTTACCCGGAGCACGCCTTGCCATATCAAAATATATTTTTTCCATATCAAGCTTTACGCCTGCCGGAATTGAATCAATTACACAGCCGATTGCCTCACCATGGCTTTCACCGAATATGGATAATTTAATTTTATTGCCGAATTCAGAGGACATCAGCCTTACCTCCAAGATTATTAAAATCATCAAAAAATGACGGATAAGATTTGTTTATACTTTGTGCGTCATCAATTTCGCAGTCGCCTATATTCATTGCCGCAACTGAAAATGCCATAACTATTCTATGGTCATTATAACCCTTTAGCTTTGCCGAATGTAATTTTTTGCCGCCGTAAATTATCATCCCGTCGCTCGTTTCCTCAACATCGGCACCGAGCGCTTTTAAATTATACACAACACTCTCAATTCTGTCAGATTCCTTATATCTAAGCCTTTCGGCACCCTTAATAACAGTTTTTCCGCTTGCATTTGCGGCAAGGACTGCTATGGCAGGCACCATATCGGGAATGTCCGTTGCGTCAAGTTCTATGCCGTGAAGTTCACTTTTTTTAACGGTAACTGACTTATCGTCAATTTTCACATCTGCACCAAAGCGTTTAATTACATCAACAATTGCCTTATCGCCCTGAGTTGAATTTATATCAAGCCCTTTAACGGCAACCTCGCCGTTAATTGCACCGCCGACAAGGAAAAATGCTGCCTGCGACCAATCGCCCTCAACAATATAATCCTGAACTTTAAACTTTTGACCGCCCTTAACAAGATATCCGAAATCCGTTTCGCGAATATCAACGCCGTAATCTTTCATTACTTTAATTGTCATATCAACATAAGGCTTTGATTGCAGTTCGGTTTTAAGAATAACTGCGCTGTCACCGTCCAAAGCCGCAAGCGCCAAAAGCAGCCCTGTTATATATTGGCTTGAAACATTACCGTTTACCTCAAAACTGCCGTTTCTAAGTTTGCCTGAAATTGTTGCAGGAAGATATCCGTTTGAATTAATCTGAGTTCCGTGAAGCGGCAAAAGCGTTAAATATTCACCTATCGGACGGCTTAAAAGACTGCCCTGACCTACAAAGGTGACCTCTTTGCCGAGCGCAGCCGCAACCGGAATCATAAATCTCAGAGTTGAACCGCTTTCAATTGAATTGAGCGTATTTTCACCCTTTTTAAGAGAATTGATAATACCGACAGTTGCCGCCATATCCTTTGACGAAATAATCGGCTCTACGTTACCGCCTCCTGCAAGAAACGAACAGATAAGCGCCCTGTGGGCAACCGATTTTGACGCAGGAACAGTAACCTCACCGTTAAATATTGACTTTTGAATTTTTGCTATACTCATATCTTCCCCGTCAGTCTATGCCGAATGTTTTATTAATATCCTCATACTTAATAGGATTAATAAAACTTGAGCCGATTTTATCAATCATTACAAATTTAATGCCTGTTTTAGTGCGTTTTTTATCTGCGCTCATTGCCGAAATAATTTCCTTATCGGAATGTGTATCATAAGTTTTCAAATTGTTCTTTTCAAGCACTTTTATTATTCTGTCAGTCGTGCCTTTTTCGGTAATTCCAAGTTTTTCGCTTGCACGTGTAATCATTACCATACCGATACCGACTGCCTCACCGTGACTCACGGTTTCATAATTATAAAGCTTTTCAATAGCGTGGCCGCAGGTGTGGCCGAAATTAAGAAGCGCTCTTTCGCCGTGCTCCTTCTCGTCATTTTCAACAACCTGCCTTTTAATACTGACACATTCGGTAATTATATCCGTCAAATTCTCCTCAATATTGCCTTTTTCAAGAAGTTCAAAAAGAGAGGCGGATTTAATACAGCCGTATTTGATAACCTCACCCATTCCGTCGCTGAAGAAATGTTCACTCAAGGTTGAAAGCACGTCAGGGTCGATAATAACGATTGCCGGCTGATGAAATGCACCGCATAGATTTTTTCCCTGCGGTAAATCAACGGCAGTTTTTCCTCCGACGGAAGAATCAACCTGAGCCAAAAGCGAGGTTGGAATTTGAACAAATTCAATCCCTCTCAAAAATACCGAAGCCGCAAAACCAACCATATCGCCGCATACGCCTCCGCCGAGAGCAACCGCTATATCCTCTCTTGTAAGTCCGCTTTCAGCCATAAATTCAACAATTTTTACAAGCTCTCTTGTGTTTTTTGAAGCTTCCCCTGCAGGATAAATATAAGTAAAAACCTCAAAGCCTTCATTTTCAAGTTGAGCCTTGATTTTTTCGCCATACAGCGGATAAACATTTGTATCGCTTATAAGCGCAATCTTTTTCGAGTTAAAGTTATCTTTTATAATCTTACCTGCACTTGCAAGCAATCCATTTTCAATATAAATATTACTTCTGCTTTTATCAGATACATTTACGCTAAATTCTTTCATTATCCGATTTCCTCTTTAATCTTATTGCCCTTTTTCATAAGTTCACAAAGTTGATTTGCATCTTCGTTTACAATGCAATATTTGAATTTCATAAGGTTTGAAACAAGATCGTCAATTTCTCTTACAAGCGGTTCCTTATTATCAATAAACAACTCTGTCCACATATCGGCATTAATTCTTGCAACACGGCTGACATCTCTGTAGCTGCCTGCTGAATAGCCTGCGTGGTAAGGGGCAAGCGGAGAAAGAACGTACGAGCATGCAAGAACATGGGCAATCTGTGAAGTGAAAGCAATCATTTCGTCGTGATGCTCCGGAGTTGTAACAACAGTACGTGCAAAACCCATTTCTTGCGCAAGACCTACAAGTGCATCTGATATATAACGTGGAGTGTTTCCAGTCGGGGTACAGATAAACGAAGCATTGTCAAAAAGATTATCAAGCGAATTATCGTAACCGCTGACCTCACGGCCTGCCATAGGATGAGCGCCTACAAAATAAAAATCAAAATCTTCCTTTTCAAGTTCACGGCAAATTTTAGTCTTAATACCGCAAGAGTCCGTTACTATACTGTTTTTCTTAAACAAAGCCTTATGTTCTTTGATAAAAGGAGCAATCGCTTCAGGGTAAAAATTTACAATCGTGACATCTGCTTTTGGCATTAAATCCTCAAGTTGACCGATTTCATCTATTACACCGTCACTTAATGCACGCTTTGAAACAGAATCCGTTCTGTTCCAACCCATAATATGGTGCTTTGTATTTTTCTTTAATGTTTTTGCAAGGCTCGCACCGATAAGACCAAGACCGCAAACGAGAATATTCATAAGCCCACTTCCAGACATAGTTAATTACTTTAATAATAATATATAACTTATAATATGTCAAATAAGAATTAGGTTTTTTTCTATATTTTATAAATTTGTAATATTTTGTTGCATAAAAATAAGGCGAACAATGTTCGCCCCTACAGTTTATAATAATATATTTAATTGCTTAAAAATATAAAAAGGGCCGTGACGTTACCGCCACGGCCCTAAATCAGTTATTGATTATTTAAAGAAATCATAATCGTCACCGTCGCCAAGGTCCGGACCCTTGTCAGGATTCTCAACGTTTGGATCAGATGTCATAACTACATCTCTTGTAGGGAGAACATAATTACGAATTTGAATCTCTGGTTCTTCATAAAACTTTTTCATAACTATCTAACTCCCTTCTTATGAATTTGCTGTTGTTGCAGAAATAGTTTTACCATACTTGGTTACTATCTTTCCGCTCTTATCCTTATACTTAGCATAAGCAACATACTTGAAGTTCTGCTCAGTAGAAGGTGTTTTAATATTGATAACGAACTGGTTGCCGACTGTGTACTTTGAAGCCTTGAATCTAGAAACGCCCTTTGAACTGTCAGAAGCATTTTCAATTGTTAAGCTTGAAGTACCCTTTGTCATTAAGAAGCCTGTTTCAACCATCTCATAGCCTGTTGGGCAAATGAATGTACCGATAAGTGAGAACTTAGAATTATCATCTGTGAATACAGGAGTTTCACGGTTGTAAACTTCAAATTCAAGGTCCTTAGTAATATACTCACCGGTAAGTGTATCCTGTTCTGCTTCGATACGTAGACCGTCAGTGCCGAACAATTGACCAATATCGTTGCCAGGTTCTTGCAATTTCTTATACTCTTCTTCAGTAAGACCGACGATACCGGCGTATTGTGTGTCATCACCGATTGTTTCATTAGCATAAAAGCTATATGAATCACCAAAAGCTAAGATATTAAACAAGTAAGTATCTGTATTTCCTTCATCATAGACAACTTTTGCAATTGCATAAGCTCCGGGAAGACTAACGCTTACAAGTTCATTATAAGCAACTGAGTCATGTGCTTTCTCTACATTAAGTGAATTATTGGTATCCCATACTTCAGCTGCTTCCATAGAAAGGAAAGTAGCAGGTGTATTATACACATAGAATGTATAAAGATTATTAGTGTCTGCTGTGTAGTTTACAGTGATAACTGTATCTTTAGTTACTGTTGCCGAAGCGCCTGCAGCAACACCGTTTGAATAAGATTCAAATGTGTAGTAAGGAACGCTCGGAGCAGTTGGCATTTCAAAATTGCCGCTTGCGTCAGTATTGAGTACATTAATAATCTTGCCGTTAACGCCTGACTTGAATGTTACTGTGTAACCTGTCTTTTCGCCGTTAACCTGAGTAGCAGTAAGGTGAGTTTCGCCCTTAACGATAAAGCCGAATGAAGGAGCAGTAATCATATACTTTTCAGCAGTAAGATACTTGCTGTTATCCTGAGCGGTTGTACCGAAGTTAGGGTCACGTGAAGGAGCTGTGAAGCTGTAAGTCCAGCTGTAGTTAGCGCCGTCGCCCTTACTTGTTGTGTCAGTTGTTGAAATAATCTTTGTAGGTGTTACAGAGACAGGTGTGCCGTAAGCAACTGTACCAATCTTAACATCATTTACATAAATATCATAAGTCTTTAATGAAAGACCTTCAAGAGCTGCCTTGATTGCATTATCAAGCTCAGTCTGGGTTGAATATAAATAGCCTTTAACAGTAAGCTGTGTGCCGCCTGTTAAATCTGCATTGATTACATCAAATGTAACGTCCTTGGTAACTTTGAAGTTGTCGCCAAGCTTGTCATACATATCGTAATCGTTTTTGTTAGCTGCTGCCTGTGCTTCATTAACAGCCTTTGCTACATCATCATTAATTTCAATAGCAGTCAAACTTTCGGCAAGCTGAAGCATTGTATCCTTCTGAGAATCGATTAAATTCTGCTGGTCAGCTTTAATCTCTGCCTGCTGTGCTGATGTGAAATTGAAATATGAAAGTTCTGCAATAGCAGCCTTAACGCTTTCAAGAGCTGTTGCGGTGAACTTAGATGAGCTTTGAAGCTTAGCAATAAGAGCGTCCTTAGCTGAATTAAATTCAGTCCAAATTGCTGCGTTAGGAGTACCTTCGTCATACTTAGCGGTGTAAGTTACGTCGGCAGTAACTGCTTCATTTGGGTTAAATGCAGGCTCGAAAGCTACAAGTTTGTGAGTGTAATTCTTGCTGTCAACATAAGAAACAATCTTTGTGTTGATTTCTTTAGTCTGAGCGTCTGATAACTTCTCGCCGTAAGTTACAGGGAATACCAATGTGGCATCAGAGCCTGTTGAATCCTTATAGTTGAATGTAACATTAAGAGTCTTAACTTTAAGTCCTTCTTTTGCTTTCCAAAGGTAGGTGTATTTTTGCTTTAATGTTGTCATTAACTGATTAAGCAAATTGGTTGTATTAATATTTGTATAGTCAATATTTGCCTGTGCACGCTCAAGTGCTTTTGTGAATGCAGCCCAGCTTTCATCGGTATACATATTTGAATTCGGCAAATATGTGTTACATAAATCAACAAGCTCAACAAGCGGAGTAATATCAACAATCTGAACAGCAGGGTTAAGAACCTGATTGTTCATCTCAGATGTGTACCAGTTGTAACCGCAGTAGTTGAGTGTGTTACGGCAGTTCCAAGCAGCAACTGCACCAAACTTAGTACCAAGTGTATACTTAGTTGATGTCGGGTAAGAAGTAGCAGTAAGAGTCTGCTGCTCGGTTGCGGGAGCGGTGAAATTAAAGTCACCCGTAATGTAAGACTCACCGCCGTTTGTGCCGTTGTTAGAACGAGCAAATACAGCACCCGGAATAGGGTTATTAGAACCGCCGTCTGTTGTTCCCAAAACAGTATCAAGGTTAGTTGCAATAGCCTGACTGTAATCTGTTACTTCAGTGCCGTCATTAAGAGTAATAACGTGCGGCGAATCATTATAGTTATTTTTACCTGTATATCTGAGGTTTGAAACAGAGTATGTGTAATCTTTTCCGTCGTCAGATTGATTAGTATAGCTGAGGCAACCTGCATAATTTGCTTTCTGTTCGGCAGAAAGAGCATTAGGTGTTGAATTCGAATTCGAAGTAAGGTGTGTCTTTGAACCGTTTTCAGCAATTTTAGGCTGCGTAGCATTAATCGTGATCGAATCAAGGGCGTTATTCTTTAATAACTGAAAAGCATCAGACTGCTTTGTTAATACGCCGAAGGTTACATTAAAATCGCCGAACTTAACCTGCAAAGGAGTATGCTTTGTTCTGAAAATATAACCCTGATTTGTAAATGAACCTTCAACATACTGACCGCCCTGGTCAAGAATTGACATTCTTTCAATTGCATTTGTTTTGCCGTTACCGAATACGGTACCGTCAGGAATCTTAGTAAATGAATATTGAAGGCCGTTATATGCCTTAACAAGAGTATCAATTGCAGCAACGTATGCGTCATACTGAGTATCATAATCGGTCATAGGTGTTGTTGCAAGATTATCCTTAGCTAATTTAGCATCATTAAGCGCAGTAGCAAATGTTGCATAGTTAGAATAATCGGTAGGGTCTTTAATATTCTTTTCAAGGTCAATAGCCTGATTAAGAGAATATGAACCGCTTTCTGTAAGAACAACAGCGTCAGGGCTGATACGAAGAGCGGCAAATACGGCATTGTATTCTTCAACTGCAGTTGCTACCTTTGCTCTGCCGGCCTCGTCATCATTTGGTGCATACGTAGGAACACCGTAGTTTTCAACACTGCCCCAAACGTCAGTCTTAATCTTATTAACTGCAGTTAATGCAGCGTTATAAGTTGCTTCGGTAAATACGTTCGAATTATATGATTCAAACTGCTGAATAAGAGCAACAAGTTCACTTGTGTCAGCCTTGGCAACAGAAGTTTTAAGGCCGGCATAAGCTGCATTAAGAGCGTCTGCATAAACCTTTGCTTCGTCGTTTGATTTATAAACAGAATCAGCGTTTGTAAATGTATCGTCATTTACTTTTGCCATAAATGTCTGTGATGCTACATAAGCATCTTCAAAAGTTTTCCAGCTGTCAGCAGTGTAATACTTGTTATTTGCATTACCCTCGGCATAAGTTGACCTTGCCAAAGCGCCCATAGCGTCACGAAGTGATTGGTAGTTAGCCTTAGTATTGTTTGTTACATCAACGCTTGCCGCATTTATAGCTTGAACCTTGCCTGAAGCAGCCTTTATATATCCGCTGGTATCGTTTTTGCTGTTATCAGTAGAAGTGAAAAAAGTGTTAGGGTCAAATGATGTTGCATCATCCATAGCAGCAAAGTAAGTATAAAGACCACCCATTGAATATGTTGAAAGGTCCTTAGACTTCATCTTATTGCCGGCAGCCTTAATGGCATCCTTAACGATTTTATAGTTTACAACATTAATTGTTGTTGAACACGGTACTGTAGGTGAAGCAGGGTCATTAATATTTGCTGCGAACTCGTTTTTACTACCGATATGGCCCTTGAAAGTAGGAACAAATGAAGCAATATATTTGTTGCCCGGGTCGCCGGTGTATTCCATAAAGTTTGAGAAATACTGCTGATAGTTTTTATAAGCCGCTACAGTACCGCCTTTACGGATTTGATATACATTGCCGGCAGTAGTTGTATTATTTGAAAGGTTATATTTATTACCGTTCCAATACCAAGACCAGTTGAAGTCCAAATTTGAACTGCCGCCACGCCAGTTTCTGCTGATGTTAATACCGTCTTTAGCATTTTCAAGAGTGATGGCTGAAATGTATCTGTCAGATGCACCCCATGTCCAACTTCCTTCACCTGAAGCAATAGCCATTACAGATGTAGCAGGTGTTGTTTCGCCGTCATAAAGCAATGTAGCCGATGGATAGTAAAGCGTAAGAGAAGAATAATCTTCTTTCGATTGCTTACCGTCGTTATTGTCAGTAGTGATACCGGTTTCAAGCCAAAGTACGTTTTGATAACCGTCTTTAAGATAAGTTGCCTCATCATAGCCTGTATCATCGTTTGCATATACCTTAACCTGACGATACTTGCCTGTATTAGCTTTAATGCCTGTGAACTCAGTCATACCTGCAACTGCAGTATCAAGCTTATCTGCCAAGCCGTCAAGAGCATTGCTCTCGCCACCGTAGATATAAGCGTCAAGACCCTGCTGGCAGGCAACATACGCTTTATACGCAGGAACTACATTAGAATATGACTTATCCTTGGCAAGTTCCGACTGAAATTTCTTCATAGAAGTTTCAACTGCCTGAACTTTTGCATCAGTGGCAACATCTACGTAGCCGTTAGCTGCAAATGCAGTAATAGCAGAAAACGGAACAGACGTTACAACCATCATTGCAGCGAGAAAAGCAGCCAAAATCTTTTTGGGAAGCCTTTTTTTCATTTTCTTTTCCTCCTTAAAATTGCAGGTGCTCCTTTGTTCGCCGAAATACCGCTGTTTACCTGACCAAAAACGCACGGCAAGGCAAGCAAAATTGCCCTTGCATTTGCCAACAGGGTATAGTTACCCCTATTAGCCTAATTATTTGGGTACATTATAACATTTAAGAATTATTATGTCAATAGGACTGCATAGATTTTAAACAAAAATAATTTACAAAATTTTAATATTTTTTTGCATATTGTAACAAAAAATTACAGAAAATGAGAAATAAAACGGGCGACCGATGGTCGCCCCTACAACGTCGAAAGAAATTCCGTGTTTGAATTAATTTCTGCGAAATTTATAATAAACACTCCATTCCTTTCTCCTTTTCCCCAAAAAGCTTACGCTTTTCGGGGACCCCGATTGAAATTCCGTGTTTGAAAAAAAAAACGGGCGAACAATGTTCGCCCGTACGATAGAACGAATTTCGTAGGGGCGATTACTAATCGCCCGATTGAAATTTGCCACTTATTTTGTGTCAATAATCTTAGTTGTGGTTGTGTTGTTCTTTTCAGCGGTTATAACGATTTGGGGATACCACGGCTTAGCCGAGGCAAAGTGATTTCTGATTCCCTTTTCATCGCAAATAACCTGAGGATAGCGGATAAGCTTTTTAGGAGATGCGGTAAACTTTTTATCATCATCCCTTGCAACGCCGACTACAACAAACCTAAAATCCTTATGGTAAGAAGTCGGGCAGGAAATTGTGATAAGTTTATCGCTTCTTATCGGCGAAGCGCCGGTATCATACAAAAAGCGATAATGAAGCATAGTATAAAACTCAAGTGCGCTTGACGGCTCCATTTGCTCCGTAACATTATAAGGGAACACGTAGCCGTTATCGTCGCTTGCCTTGGTATTGGTATAAAAAGCACCGATAACCTTAAAGTTATAATCCGTTTTTAAATCGGAAAAAGAGATAAATCCCGAAGCCGAATTATTATAAGAATCAACGCTTGAATAATATTTTTCAAGGCTGTCATCATTAAGATAAACAACAAAATTATCCACCCTTGCACCCTTAGCCGATTTTTCAAGATAAGGTGTACTTTTACCGTCCGCCTTTTTAAGCACAGGGGAAGAAAGGTCAATATCGTCAATTTTTAAATAGCCGCAGGTATTTGGATTTTTGCCGTAAAGCTCGCAATATTTTTCCTCAATACCGTCAGGGAACGACACGTCAGTATACTTTTTCTCATACTTTTTGATATAAGAAGTTTTAGACGATTTAATCATATTGCCGATGCCGAAAACGGCGGCAAAAAAGACTGCTATAATTAATACTATTATAATAAGGTATTTATATACGCCTTTTGCCTTATCACTTTTAAGAGATGAAAAATCTATTTTTTTAAGTTCAATTTTAGGCTTATTGACTTCTTTATCAGGCTTTGGCTGTTTTCTTTCGGCTTTTGCAAAATCAGCACGTGGCTTAGGCGGCTCAACATTCACGGGAACATAATCGCTTTTTTCCCTGCTGTCCCTTTTAGCCTGAAAATCCTTTAAAATATCGTCAATACTGTTTTTTTCAAAATCTTTATTATCCATACTTATTTAATAATAACCTTCTTGACATCATCAAGTGCTTTTTGAAGCATAGAGTCAAGATCAGGAATTTTTTGTTCTGCTTTAATTACGTCGTCAAGGTGCGGCCTTGTTTTAGGGTGCTTAGGAGTGAACACCGTGCAGCAATCCTCATAAGGCTGAATAGAGATATCAAACGTGTCGATTTTGCGGGAAATTGCAATAATTTCCTCCTTATCCATACCGATACAAGGCCTGAAAACAGGCATAGAAGCGGCGCAATCGGTACATGCAAGAGCATACATAGTTTGGCTTGCAACCTGACCGACGCTTTCACCGGTGATAAGGGCGGTGCAATTTTGCATTATGGCAACCTTTTGCGAAAGTTTCATCATAAGGCGGCGCATAATGATTGTGAAATACTCCTCAGGGCAATAATCCCTGATAGCCTCCTGAAGCTCTGTAAAAGGGACAACATAAGTTGTAATCACGCCGGAATAGCGAGCAACCTTTTTAAGCAAATCCATAACTTTCATTTCGGCAAGCTCCGAAGTGTAAGGCGGAGAGGCGAAGTGAACGGCGCAAAGCTCAATACCCCTTTTAGCCATCATATAAGCCGCAACGGGAGAATCGATACCGCCGCTGATAAGCACAGCCGCCCTGCCGTTAGTGCCTGTCGGCATACCGCCTGCGCCTTTAATATTATTTCCTCTTACAAAGGCATATTTTTCCCTAACCTCAACAGTCACGATGATATCAGGATTATGAACATCTACCTTTAAATTATTAAATTTTGAAAGAATATAACCGCCGAGTTCCCTACTGATTTCAGGCGATTTCATAGGAAATTTTTTATCCGAACGCTTTGCCTCAACCTTAAAGGTTTTAGCCTCGCTTAGCTCGTCGAAAAGATATTCGCAAGCCTTAATCTTGATATCGTCAAAATCCTTTTCACATTCGCATGCACGTGAAAAAGCGGCAATGCCGAAAACACGTGAAATTCTTTCAGCCGCCTCATCAAGGTCGATATCATCATCAAGCGGTTCAACCATAATAGTTGACTGACTTTTTGTAAATTCAAAATCGCCGAGGTCTGAAATTTTATGCTTAATATTTTTTACAAGCTTATCCTCAAAGCTTGAACGGTTAAGCCCTTTAAGCGCAAGCTCGCCGTTTTTAACAAGTATTATTTCTTTCATTATATATTCCGTTTCTTCATTTTATTTTATTGGGTGGGTTTTAACAAGTTCATCAAGAGAAGAAGCAAGCAAGTCAACATCCTCTTTCGTATTAAATCTTGAAAAGCTTATTCTTATACTCTTATCTATAATCTCGTTAGGCAAACCCATTGCGGTAAGCACGTGACTTTTCTTGCCCTTAGCGCAAGCGGAGCCGTTACTGACAAAGACGTTATAATTAGCCGAAAGTTCCTGCAAAACAGTCTGACTTCTCATAAAAGTGGGAACATAGACATTCAAAATATAAGGCGAAGTATTTTCATCATTATTAAACACAATACCGTTTATTTTTGAAAGCTTTTCTCTTGCATAAAGGTTAAGCTCTTTAATCTTTTTCTTTTGCTCATTGGCATTAGGCAACGCCCTTACTGCCGCACCGAAACCTGCAATAAGAGGCGAACACTCTGTACCCGGCCTCAGCCTTTTTTCCTGTTCTCCGCCAAAGGTACGGGCAAAATTTTGGTCAGTCAAATTAGCATTTTTATTAACATACAATGCTCCGACACCTTTAGGGCCGTGAATTTTATGAGCGGTGATTGAAACAAGGTCAGCTCCAAGCTTTTTAGGGTTGATATTAACCTTGCCGTATGCCTGAACGCAATCAATATGAACAAGCGCCGGAGCGCCTGCTCTTTTAACTGCCTTGGCAACAGATTTAACAGGCATAATCGTACCGACTTCATTATTAATATACATCATTGACACAAGTATTGTATCTTTATTTACCGCTTCAAAAAGCTGCTCCTCGCTGATATTGCCGTGGATATCGGGTTTAAGAAATACGACCTCAAAGCCTTGCTTTTCAAGTTCTTTAGCAGACTCCAAAACGCTCTCATGCTCAATCGCCGTGGTAACTATTCTGTTACCGAGACGCTTTTTCGCCTTAGCCGCACCGAACAAAGCCATATTGTTAGCCTCAGTCGCACCTGATGTGAATATAATTTCATCCTTATCAACACCAAGCGAATCGGCTATTGCGCCCCTTGCAAGAATAATTTGCTTCATAGCATTAATTCCCAAATTATGCAAACTTGAGGGATTGCCGAAATTATCCGTCAGCATATTCATAACGGCGCTGACACATTCATCGCACGGTTTAGTTGTTGCAGAATTATCTAAATATGCACTCATAAATTCATTAATTCCTTTAATTTAAATACTGCCGCAATAGTTTTTGCGTCCTTAATTTCATTGGTCATAATCTTAGTTACAACCTCTTTAATCGGCATTTTGATTACATCCAAAAATTCATCGTCATCAAGATGCTGTTCACCGTAGGAAATGCCCTTAGCGTAAAACAGTCTGATTATTTCGCCGCAATAGCCCGGTGACGGATAAATCTCGCCGAGTGATTCAAACACCTCCGCCTTTGCGCCGCATTCCTCAGAAAATTCCCTGATGCCCGCTTGGCGAGGATCCTCACCCTTTTCAAGCTTGCCGGCAGGAATTTCATAAATAGTTTCCTTATACGGATACCTAAACTGCCTTACAAGGAGTATTTCGTTTTCGTCTGTCAAGCCGATAATACCGACGCCGCCCGGATGGTCAACAACCTCTCTGTCAGCGATATCGCCGTCAACAAGCATAACTTTATCATTATGAACATCAATAATTCTTCCGCTGAAGATGCCCTGCACCTCCTGCGTTTGCTCAAAATATCCGAGTGCGATTGAAAAAATATCATCAATTTTTTCAGCCACAAACTTAGCGCCGGCACCTGCAAATTCAACACGATTGCCATAGCCCCACAAAACGCCTACGCTGTCAATCATATTAGCCTTTGCACCGTCGATATCATATTTCTTATCGCCTACCATTATTGACTCATTACCCGAAGTATCAAGTTCCTTTAAGCAACGGGAAATAATATTTGCCTTTGACTCGCAGTCGGCAGAAAATGTTACACCGCAAATAACGTCAAAATATGATTTAACACCGTAATGGTCAAGCAAAGCCTCAATATAATCCTGCGGCTTTGAAGAAGCGATACCAAGCTTTATATTTTCCGCTTTGAGCTTTGCAAGAAGTTCCTTAATTCCGTCATAAAGCTTGCTTTCAAGAAGCCCTTTATTTGTATAACGCTCCCTGTATTTTTTAACAAGTTTATCAGCCATTGCCGCATCAACGCCAAACTTTTCCTGAAAAGTCACAAGAAGCGGAGGCCCGATAAAATAAGTAAGCTCGGTATAATCGGGAGCTTCGATATTATAATAATCAAGTGCAAACTTTGCGCTTTTGAGTATACCCTCACCCGTATCGCAAATCGTACCGTCAAAATCAAAAATTACCGTCTTATATCTCATTAGCCATTTACCTTTTTCATAAATTTATCACAATTAACAACAAATCTTTCAATTGTGCCCTTGCCTATTATATTGCCGTTATCGTCCTTAGCGCTGACAGAGAAAACAAGACGTCTGCCGTCAACCGCCTCAAGCTTTGCACTTGCCGAAACAGTTGCACCCATAGCGCTTGCCTTATCATGAGTAATCTCCACCTTTATACCGACCGTAGTCTCGCCGTCATCAAGGATAGCAGAAGCCGCCTCGCAGGTTGCCTCCTCCATAAGCGCAAGCATCATCGGAGTTGCGAAAACAGGAAGGGAGCCGGAGCCTACGGCAGCCGCCGTATTTGTTGAATTAACCGTTGCAAGAGCTTCGCCCTTATATTCACCGTGAAATTCCTTCATAAACAATACACCTCTTTATAAATAAGACAGTTTAAAATATTTCCTTAAAATCTTAAACATTATATCACATAATTTCGGTGTATACAACACAAATAATTTATGTTATAATCTTGTTAATAAATTTTTGGAGAAAAATATGGCAGAACAATCAAAAAGAAAAAGAATCTATATGCTTGACGAACTAAGAGGCTTTGCAATTTTATGTATGATTTTGCACCATACATTTCTTGATGTCGGCGACGTTTTGGGCTTTAGCTGGGGCTACAAAGTATTTGATGCGCTTTGCATCGTTCAACCGCTGTTTTGGGCTGTATTTATTATTATTTCGGGAATATGTTCAAGGCTTTCAAGAAATACGATAAAGCGTGGCTTTATCGTGCTTGGTGCCGGACTTATAATTACGCTTTTCACCGCTGTAATTATGCCGCTTTTCGGCTTTGAGGGGAGCGAAATTTATTTCGGCATACTTCACTGCCTCGGTTGCTCAATGATTATAACAGGAATATTAATGCCGCTCATTAACAAAATCAACTACAAAATCGGCGCAACCGTTTCGCTTGTTTTATTTGCATTTACCTACGGAATAAACACAAGAACTATGCTTTTCGGTTTAATTAAATTGCCTGACGCTTTATATCAATACGATTTTTTAGTGCCTATCGGCATTTATTCAAATAATTTTAAAAGCGCTGACTATTTTTCAATTATTCCGTGGCTGTTCGTATTTCTTTTCGGTGCATTTATCGGAGAACTTGCAAAGGAAGAAAAATTCCCAAAGGGCATGTATAAGCAAAGAAGCAAATTTTTATGCTTTGTCGGAAAAAACAGCCTTTGGGTATATATTTTGCACCAACCGGCAATATATTTGATTATGCTTATTATTGCATTTATAATCGCCTAAACCGCTCACAAAAAGATACAACGCACATAGTATAAATAGGTGCGGTATGAATAAAAAACGAAGTCCCAAAAGCACCGAAATGTGCTATTGGGACTTTTATTTTTCGCTTTTCGGCTGTTAGCTTAGGTGGTGCAAAGCATCTTTAAAACAGCCTTAGCCGTATCAGTCGTTCACATAGAAGCGGTGCTGTCGGTATCGCTTCATTTGTGCGTTTATTGTAATTTTTCCCACTGTTCATTTGTCTTTTTGATACTGAGAATACAGTAGCCTCCTATTTTTTCAATAATCATTTTTGCACTTTTCAAATGTCTGCACACAGAGGGCTGCGAAATATGGAGAACTGCGGCAATCTGTTTTTGATTTTTCTTTTCAAAATAAAACATTTCAAAACAAATACGTTGCATTTGAGTAAGCTCGTTTTTAGCAATTTTCGGAACAACGGCAAAAAGAGAATTGCGCATTATCACCTGCTCGTCATATCCGGCACTGTCAAACGGATTATACGAGCCCATAAATTCCTCAAAAAATCCACTCATATTTCTTCCTCCCCATAATAGTCGGTCAGCATAAAGTATACCTTTCTGCATTCACATGCCATATCGTAATATATTCTCATCTTTCTTCTCAGCTTAAACAAATCCTCACCACGATAAACGCTTAAAAGCGGCTTTAATCCGTCAACCTTGGCGCAAAGCACTTTATACTGCTTATCGTATTCCTTAGCGAGTTCGTCAATATCCATCACAAATCAACCTGCCTTTACTGAAAATTGTTTAAAGACCTCCCGTTTAAGCACGGTGGGTGAAGCCGCAACTTGAGTGGCAAAAGGGACAAGCCTTTGTATTCGATATTATACAAACATTCGTTCTAAGTCAACACGAATTTACCGCATAGTACAAATATTTTCTCTTTTTGGCACAGACCGCAAAATGCGACAAAATTTCCGTTTTTATATAACATATATCAAAACATTTTAACAAAGTGCTTGACATATTATGCAAATTGCACTATAATATGGTTGATTTGAAATGGACCGCACCATTTCAAACTCTTGGTCCTCCATAGTTTGTAATGACAGAGAGGGGAAAGCCGAGGCGCTTAGGCGCTTCGGCTTTCTTTCATTTTGACTGCTGAAAAACAAAAAGCGTAATTATTCAAATGGTTTTGATTTTATGCATAATAATGCAAGAATATACACAACATACATTTTAATACATTATATATTTTGGGATATTTAGTGCATTTTGTTGTAATTTTATACAAAACAGTGGCAAATATTTACAGGTTTTATGAATAATTATACAAACTTTATAAAATCGCTTGCATTATTCATTTAAGGTTACTATAATGTAGTCAACAAGTAAAAATTCCCAAAGGAGATATATGACAATGAACAAAAAGGATATTAAAAAAGTTGTTCTCGCTTATTCAGGCGGACTTGACACATCAATTATCATTCCTTGGCTCAAGGAAAACTACAACAACTGCGAGGTTATCGCTGTTTCCGGCGACGTAGGACAGGGTACAGAACTTGATGGTCTTGAAGAAAAGGCTATCGCAACCGGCGCATCAAAGCTTTACATTCTTGACCTTAAAGAAGATTATGTTAAAAATTACATCTTCCCTTGCGTAAAAGCAGGCGCTGTTTATGAGGAGTATCTTCTCGGTACATCGCACGCACGTCCTTGCATTGCAAAGGGTCTTGCTGAAATTGCAATCAAAGAAGGCGCAGACGCTATTTGCCACGGCTGCACAGGTAAGGGTAACGACCAGGTAAGATTTGAGCTTGCACTTAAGGCTCTTGCACCTGAAATGGAAATCATTGCTCCATGGCGTGAGTGGGATATCAAATCACGTGAAGAAGAAATTGAATATGCAGAAGCACATAACATTCCGCTTAAGATAAACCGTGAAACAAACTATTCAAAGGATAAAAACGTATGGCACTTAAGCCACGAAGGTCTTGACCTTGAGGACCCGGCAAATGAGCCTCAGTATCTTAACGACAGCTTCCTTGAACTCGGAGTTGCTCCTGAAAAAGCACCCGACGAGCCTACATATATCACAATTCATTTTGAAAAAGGCGAACCTGTTGCTGTTGACGGCGAAAAGCTCAGTCCGCTTGCGCTTGTTGAAAAGCTTAACGAACTCGGCGGCAAGAACGGTATCGGTCTTCTTGACATTGTTGAAAACCGTCTTGTAGGTATGAAGAGCCGTGGAGTATATGAAACACCGGGCGGAACAATCATTTATAAGGCTCACCAGCTTCTTGAAATGATTACTCTTGACCGTGACACATCACACTACAAAAAGCTTGTAGCTGAAAAGTACGGCGAGCTTGTATATAACGGAATGTGGTTCTCTCCTCTTCGTGAGGCACTTGACGCATTCGTTAATAAGACTCAGGAAACAGTTACAGGTGATGTAAAGCTTAAACTTTATAAGGGCAACGTTATGAATGCAGGCGTAACATCTCCATATACTCTTTATGATGAGAATGTTGCTTCATTCGGCGACGACGGCGGTGCTTACAATCAGGCTGACTCTGCAGGTTTCATTAACCTCTTTGGTCTTTCAACCAAGGTTAAGGCTCTTCTTGATAAAAAAAGAGAAGCTAACGACTGATTGATAAACAATATAAAAAGCAAAAAATTCGTAGGGGCGAACACTGTTCGCCCTTAATTTTACAAATGAGGTAAACTTTATGGCACAGCTTTGGAAAGGCAGATTTAAAAAAGAACTTGCGAAAGAAACTAACGACTTCAATTCTTCAATCAAATTTGATTCAAGAATGTTTGAAGAGGATATTAAGGGCAGCATAGCACACGCAACAATGCTCGGTGCGACAGGCATTATTGACAAAAGCGAAAGCGACAAAATTGTTGACGGCTTAAACGGCATACTTGACGATATCAAATCAGGAAAACTTGCTATTGATATGAGCACTGAGGACATACATACATTCGTTGAGGGTGAACTTACGGCACGTTTAGGTCAAACAGGCAAAAGGCTTCACACCGCAAGGTCACGTAACGACCAGGTAGCGCTTGACATAAGAATGGTGCTTAAAAAGGAAATTGACGAAATCAGCGAAAAAATCAAGGGTCTTATCGAGGTTCTTTGCAACAAGGCGGAGGAAAATAAGAGCGTTATTATGCCGGGTTACACCCATCTTCAAAGGGCACAGCCTATCACATTCGGTCATCACCTTATGGCTTATGCATCAATGCTTTTGCGTGACCTTGACAGACTTTCAGACGTTAAGCGCAGAATGAACGTTTTGCCGCTCGGTTCGGGTGCACTTGCAGGAACTACATATCCGCTTGACAGAAATATGGTTGCCGAGCTTTTGGGATTTGACAGCGTATCATCAAACAGCCTTGACGGCGTATCGGACAGGGACTTTTGCATTGAGCTTGCGTCTGCGCTTTCGCTTGTTATGGTTCATCTGTCACGTTTCAGCGAAGAAATTATTATGTGGTGCAGCTGGGAATTCAAATTTGTTGAGCTTGACGATGCATTTTCTACAGGCTCAAGCATTATGCCGCAAAAGAAAAACCCCGATATTGCAGAACTTGTAAGAGGTAAAAGCGGACGTGTATTCGGCGACTTAACTGCTCTTTTAACTGTTATGAAAGGCATTGCGCTTGCATATAACAAGGATATGCAGGAGGATAAGGAGGCAATCTTTGACGCTGTTGATACGGTTAAAATGTGCCTTAATGCTTTCACTCCTATGATTGATACAATGACCGTGCTTAAGGATAATATGAGAAATGCGGCAGCAAAAGGCTTCATCAATGCGACCGACTGCGCAGATTATCTTGTCGGCAAGGGCTTACCGTTTAGGGACGCTTATAAGGCAACCGGTGAGCTTGTTGCGCTTTGCATTGATAAGGGCTTAACGCTTGAAACACTCCCTATTGAGGAATACAAAAACGTTTGTGATATTTTCGACGAGGGTGTTTACGAAGCAATCAATCTTGAAAAATGCGTAAACGACAGGCTTGTTGAGGGCGGCCCAAGCGTATCAAGCATTGAAAACCAAATCAAAAAAGCAAGAGAAATTATCGAAAAATAACATATAAATTCAGCGGCACACATTAATCAATGTGTGCCGTTTTTATTACTCACCGTAATATTGTTAAATTGTAAATTATACGTTTACAGTCTATTATTCAAATAAAAAAGACATTTTTACGTTTATCGGTTGACTACCAAATATAAAAAGGTTATAATTAATTTCAAAATAGTATGTATAAGGGATAAAATTATGAAATACAAAATTGTAGTTGACAGCTGTTGCGATTTAACGGCTGATATGAAGAATTGGGATAATTTTGAGATTGTTCCGTTAACTCTTGAAATAGGCGATTACAGAATTTTTGATGATGAAAACTTCGACCAGGACGATTTCATTGCAAGAATGAAGGCAAACGGCGGCAATGCAAAATCTGCCTGCCCTGCTCCCGACGCATTCAAAAAGGCTTATGAGGGCGATTACGAGGCAGTTTTTGTTTTAACAATCACAAATCAGTTAAGCGGAACATATAACAGTGCGCTTCAGGGAAAAATGCTTTACGAAGAAGAATTTAACGATGATAAAAAAATCATTGTTTTTGATTCTCTTGCAACATCAGGGCTTGAAACCTTGGTTGCTAAAAAAATTAAAGCACTTGCCGAAAGCGGCAAAAATACAGACGATATTCAAAAGGAAATTGAGTCTTATATAGTAAATAATACCGGGCTTTATTTCTGCCTTGAAAGCTTGGATGCGCTCAAGTCAAACGGCAGGCTCTTTGCTCTTGCGGCTAAGGTTCTTGAAAAAATAAGGGTTAAGCTTATTTGTAGAAGAACAACTCAAGGCAACATTTCACTTGCAGCTCAGGATATCACGCTCAACCGTGCTATGATGAAAATGAGCAACCTTATTGCAAACGAGCTTGATGGCAAGGATTTAAGCGGCGAAACGCTTATTATTTCTTACGTCTGCTGTGAGGACAGAGCAAAACAGGTTGCCGCAAAAATCTGCGAAAAGGCTAAATTCGGCAATGTTGAAATACTTAAAGCATCGGGTCTTAATTCGCTTTATGCGTCTGACGGCGGCATAATTGTTTCTTATAGTTTTTAAATAAAGGGCTTATCAGATAAACACTCAGCCCAAGATAGTCAGTTAAAAAATAACCGTATCTATTGGTGTAGAACGGTTATTTTTTGTTTTCAAATCTAAATTTGCTATTAATCACCTTTTGTTATATAATAAATTCATGAGAGAAATTACGTTTAAAATTGAAGAAAAGCAAGACGGGCTGATGATAAGGGATTTTCTAAGAAATTTCGGTGTATCAAGCGCTCTTTTGACAAAGCTGAAGCAGGATGAAAGCGGAATAAGCCTAAACGGTGAATTTGCAAAGGCAATTGCGGTTTTGCATACAAGTGATGTGCTTAAAATAAGGATTAAAAACAAGGGCAAAATGCCCGAAAAATTCATCTGCGACAAAGTTAAGGTTGCTTATGACGATGAAGATATTTTGGTATTAAACAAGCCGCCGCTTATGCCTGTTCACGAAAGCAGAAATCACCGTGGTGACACGCTTGCAAACGTTGCCGCCTGTTATATGGAAAGTGACTGTGCCTTTAGGGCGGTTTATCGGCTTGACAGGGATACGAGCGGTCTTGTGTTAATTGCTAAAAACGAACTTGCGGCAAGTAAACTTGCAGGTAAAATAAAAAAGGACTACTATGCGATAGTCAAGGGCAAATTTGAGGGCGAGGGCACAATTGATTTGCCGATTAGGCGAGTAAGGGAAAGCATTATTGAGCGTGGCGTTTTTGACGACGGCGAAAGAGCGATTACCCACTACAGGGTGATTAAAACCGACGGTAAAAGCACGCTTTTAAGGCTAAACCTTGAAACGGGACGAACTCATCAAATAAGGGTGCATTTTTCCCATCTCGGTTCTCCCCTTTTGGGTGACACGCTTTACGGCGGCGACTGCGCTGAGATTAACAGGCAAGCGCTTCATTGCAAAACAATTTATTTCACTCACCCGATTACTAATGAAAAAATCACGGTTGACAGCGACTTCCCCGACGATTTTAAAGGACTGATTTAATGCCGGCATATTCCACACATTATATTTTTGCAAAAGAACTAAAAGAAGAAATTGAAAACTGCGTTGAATTTAAATTAAATGATGCGGCACTTTTTATCGGCACGCAGGGGCCGGACATATTTTTTGACCACAGGGTTATGCCGTGGATGATAGGAAAATCAATGAGAAAAATCGGTTCGCTCCTGCACAGAGCAAAGCCGAGCGATATATTTGACAAAATGAGGGAATATATCAATTTGTCAGAAAGCAAAGATATTGCAAAATCTTATGCCGCAGGGTTTATACTCCACTATGCACTCGATAGAAGCTGTCACCCGTATGTATATGCGCTTCAAAACAAAATGGTTGAAAAATATCCGCACCTCAACAGCCACACGGCGCACAATACGATTGAGTTTTCAATGGACACTTACCTTTTGACAAAAAGGTTAAAAGCAGAAAATGCTTACCTTTTTGAAACCGAGGGAACAATTATTTTTAACAAGGCGGAGCTTGACGAGCTTGCAAAAATGATAAGTTATGTTACAAGCAATGTTACAAATAAACAAGTGACGCCAAATGATGTAAAAACTGCGATAAAAGATTTGAAATATATTCAAAAGCTTACAACCGACAAAAGCGGTAAAAAGGAAAATCTCGTCAAAATTATTGACGGCATAGCCGCTCCTTTTTTGAATAATTTTAAATTTAGCGCATTGATGAGGCCAAAAGACTTGGAAAAAGCGAAAAAATATGGTAATATAGAGCGAAAGACGTGGACCTCGCCTTATAACAAGCTGAAAAGAAATGACAGCTTTGAGGATTTATTTGAATTTGCAAAATCCGACGCAATCGATATGATTAACAAGTTTTTTGCAGGAGAGGACACATATAAAATAACGCAAAACAAATCATTTTTAACAGGAGTTGAAGTAAAATGAAAACTATTCCAAGCTTTCAAATAGACCATAATATACTTAAAAAAGGTATTTATATCAGCAGAATAGACGATGATATCACAACTTATGACATCCGTATGCGCAAGCCCAACAGAGAGCCTGTTATGACTAATGCCGCTATGCACACAATTGAGCATCTTTTTGCAACTTATGTAAGAAATACCGAATTTGGCGACAATATTATTTATTTCGGACCTATGGGCTGCAGAACAGGATTTTATTTTCTTACGAGAAGCCTAAGCGATAATTATTCAATAAATCTTATTAAAGAGGCATTTCAATTTATTGCAGATTATTGGGGCGTTATTCCGGGTGCATCGCCTAAGGAATGCGGCAACTGCCTTGACCACAATCTTCCTCAAGCTAAGGAGGAAGCAAAGGCATTTCTTGAAATAATTAAAGATTGGACTAAAGAAGACTTAAAGTACCCAACTGCAGAAGATGAAAACTAATATAAGAATATAACAAAGCACCGTACAGAAAGATTAAATCTGTACGGTGCTTTTTCTTAAGACTTCGAGAAAGCGCCAAAAATGGCAAGGACTCGATGTCCTTGCCGAATAAAAGTGTTTTAAGCTTATCTATATCATTTCTCTTTTTATTATATAGCTTATATCCCCTAATCACAAAAACCATATACATATTAATTATATCAAAAAAATAATTTAATGTAAATACTACAATTTATTAATATTTAGGTGTATAATTAAGATAAGGGATAAGTTATTCTTTTTTATCAAAGTTTAACATATACCCTTAGGTTAAACACAGGAGGTATTATTTATGATTAACATTACAGCAAGAGGATTTGAACTCAAGCAAGGTACAAAAGACGGAATTGAAAAGGAGCTTAAAAGAATTGAAAAAATGCTCCCCGAATCAGCAGAATTTGACGTAACACTTGCCAAGAAAAAGGACGGCTATAAGTGCGATATAACAGTAGTAAACGTAGGTTCGTTCATCAGAGGCGAAGCAAGAGCAGACCGAATTGAGCCTGTTGTTGATATGGCGGTTGACGACCTCAAGAGAAAGCTAAGAAAGCTCAAAACCTTCCTCGTTGACAAAAAGAGAAAGGGCGGCATTGACGAAATTGCAAGGGCGGTTGCTCCGCTTGACGATGTAACCATGGATGATTTTGACCAATTCGACTCATCAAGCGTTGATATCAAAAGAAGAAAATCCATTTCACCTAATATGATGACGGACGACGAGGCTATCGTTCAAATGGAAATGCTCGGTCACAGCTTTTTCGTTTATCTCGGTCTTGACGGTGAAACAAAGATTATTTATAAGAGAGAAAAAGGCTACGGTCTTTTGATTTGCGAATAAGCAATCGCTATTGTCCGTTGAATATCGGCTCATTTTGAGCGATACGGAGTCTGCGACATTAAAATGTAAACTTCAAGTTTACATTATGAAAACCTAAAATAAGTTGAATAAAGGGCACTTCTTTGGTAAAATGATTACAGAAATCGACCGAGGAGGTGCTCTTTATGAATTTCAGCGAAAATTTAAGAAGATTAAGAAAAGCAAAGGACATTAAGCAAGAGGCTCTTGCCGAGGCTATGAACGTTTCCCGCCAAACGGTATCAAAATGGGAAAACGGCACGGCAATGCCGGATTTTAAAAAGCTTAATGCACTTGCAGAATATTTTGGCGTTACTATGGATGAACTTTTAGGTTTCAGTAATGACAAGAATAATAATGATAATATAAATGATTATACAAAGGAATATATAAACGAGCTTATCACACTTGAAAATATGCAAAGCTCTAAAAAAATCAAGGAATTATATAAAAAGCTAAAAACCTGCGCTGTGATTTTCTGTGTCGCTTTGGCGGTTATAATATTCTTTATGATTAGTATAAATAACCAAATTGATAATTTGAAATCGCAAATTAATAATGTTCAATCACCGCAAATTATACAAGACGATTCCGACGATAACCCTGACAACACCCACGATATGTCAGACGATGCAAGTTATGAGGTATTAAGCTTTGACAAGGATAAGCCATGGCTTGCAAACATTTTATTCACCTATGCGCCCGAAACATACAGCAATTCATTAAAAGTTACGCTTGAAGTGCCGCAAGATGATAATAAAACAAAGGAGCTTGAATTTGAGCGCAAGGGCGGAAAATTCGTTCTTGAAACTCAGCTTGACGCAACAATAAAGGGCAACTATACCCTTTTGGCAAAGGACGACAGCAACACGTCAACTATTGATTTAACACCTGATTATGCATCTGAATACTTTAATGTTGACAATTACATTTCAACCGTCAACTATAAAAATACATATTTGCAATTTAATGCAGAGGATAGCAATAATGTAAAGTTCAATTTAAACTCAAAGCAAGAACTCGAAAAAGCGCATTTAAAAATTTATTCAAGCAAGAATAAAGACAAGGTGCTTTTTGAAAAGGATTGCCGTGTTGCCGATAACACCGTATTTTTAGGCTATTTAAAGGCAAAGATTGATTACGAATTAATTGAAGACAGCGTTGATTTTGAAATAAGTGCAACAGACAAAAACGGAGTTAAATACATCTACTACACCAACGTAAGTATTGACCTAAGCGATGAAGAAATCGGCTCTGTAGAAACAGACAATGAGCAGTACGAAATTGAATTTCCAAACGGCAAAACAATTATAAATAATTCATACGACGATTAAGCCGTATTGAACATTTCTTTTAATTATGGTATAATTTAACCACTAAATTTAAGGAGTGTTAAATTATGTCTGAAAGCATTAAATATATCGGTGCGAGCACGCACGACCTTGATTTATTTGAGGGGCAATATTCAATTCCAAACGGAATGGCTTACAATTCATACGTTATTGACGATGAAAAAATCGCAATTATGGACACGGTTGACAAGATTGTTACAGACAAATGGCTTGAAAATCTTGAAAAAGCACTTGACGGCAGAGAGCCTGAATATCTTGTGGTACAGCACTTAGAGCCTGACCATTCGGGAAATATCAACACTCTTTTAAAAATGTATGAGCACCTTACTCTTGTTTGCACGGCTAAGGCAAAGGCAATGCTTGAGCAGTTTGATATTAAGGCTGAAAATGTTATGGCAGTCAAAGAGGGCGACGAGCTGTCGCTCGGAAGCCATACGCTTAAATTCATTCTTGCACCTATGGTTCATTGGCCTGAGGTTATGATAACCTATGAGGAAAGCGAAAAAGCCCTTTTCTCAGCCGACGCATTCGGCAAATTCGGTGCACTTGACGTTGATGAAAGCTGGAACTATGAGGCGAGAAGATATTATTTCAACATTGTCGGCAAATACGGCTTACCTGTATCTAATGTTTTGAAAAAAGCAGGAAAACTTGATATTAAGACAATTTATCCGCTTCACGGCCCGATTTTATCCGATGAAATTCCTGAGGTTTTAAGGCTTTATACAATTTGGTCATCTTATGAGCCGGAGGATGAAGGTGTATTTATCGCCTATGCATCAATGCACGGCAACACAGCCGAAGCGGCTCGCAAAATGAAAGAAATTCTTGAAGAAAAGGGTGCAAAAGTTGCAATCTCCGACCTTTCAAGAAGCGATATGGCAGAAAATGTTGAAAACGCATTCAGATACAGCACGCTTTTATGTATGGCGCCAAGCTATGACGGCACAGTATTCACCCCTATGGCTGATTTTATTCACCGTTTAAAAACAAAGCTTTATCAAAACAGAAGAGTTGCCCTTGTTGAAAACGCATCATGGGCGCCGAGTGCCGTTAAAGCTATGAAATCAGAGTTTGAAACAATGAAAAACATTGATTTAATCGATAATACGGTTACAATCAAAACAACATTAAAAGAAAATGACATTGACGCTCTCAAATCACTTGCAGACGAAATATTAAAATAATAAGCAAAAGAAAAGATGGCTACGTATTTTACGTAACCATCTTTTTATATTATATTTCAATACCTAATTCATTAATTTTATCTCTTAATGCAAGCCAATCGCCGAATGCCGCTTCCTTATTATTAGGATTTCTCAAAATAGCGGCAGGGTGATACGTTCCCATAAAAAGAGTACCGTTTTTATCAATAAATTCGCCGTGCTGCTGAGTAACCTTGAAGTTTTTATCAATAAGCTTTTGAGCCGAAATTCGACCTACGCAAACAATAATTTTAGGTTTAATAATCTTAAACTGCTCCCTTAGCCAATTAATGCACATATCCTGCTCCTCAGGCTTAGGGTCACGGTTTTTTGGCGGACGGCATTTAACCATATTTGCGATATAAACGTTTTTATCTCTTGAAAGGTCAACGCTTGCAAGAAATTTATCAAGTAGCTGACCGCTTCTTCCGACAAAAGGTTGACCCTGCAAATCCTCGTTTTCGCCGGGTCCCTCACCTATAAGCATAATATCCGCATCTTTTTTGCCGACGCCGAAAACAAGGTTTGTTCTGCCCTCGCACAAGTCGCATTTTGTGCAATTTTTACATTTAATTTCAAGTTCGTCTAATGTCATTTTTCATCACCAACGCTATTATATCAAATTTATGGTTGAAATACAATCAAAATAGGTATAAAATATAAGAGATTAAAATGCACTTTATGTGCGTGTATGATTTAAGGAGATTTACATATGGAAAACAAAGTTTTAGTTGAAATTTCAGCAAGACACGTTCACCTTTCAAAGGAAGATTTGGAAACACTTTTCGGCAAGGGATATGAGCTTACCGTTAAAAAGGAACTCTCTCAGCCGGGTCAGTTCGCAAGCAACGAAAGAGTAAGAGTTGTAGGTGCTAAGAGCGAATTTCCTGCTGTTTCAATCCTCGGTCCTTGCAGAAAGGAAACTCAGGTTGAGTTATCCCTCACAGACGCTCGTTCAATCGGCGTTACTGCTCCTGTAAGAGAGAGTGGCGACCTTGAAGGCTCAGGAAGCTGCAAGCTTGTAGGCCCTGCAGGTGAAATCGAAATTACAAAGGGTGTTATTGCCGCTAAAAGGCATATCCACGCAACAACAGCAGACGCTGAAAAAATGGGACTTACAAACGGTCAAATCGTTTCAGTTACCATCCCTACATCAAACGAAAGAAATCTTACATTCGGCGACGTTGTAGTAAGAGTATCGGATTCTTATGCTCTTGCAATGCACATTGATACTGACGAGGCAAATGCCGCAGGTATGGCTCCTAACACCATCGGTACAATTATTAAATAAAATTTTTGTTATTTTTTTGCAGGCGGATTTATTGTCCGCCTGCATTTTTTATATATAAATTCAAAAATAATGCACAAAATATTAATGGTGATATTATGGAATTTTTTCAAATAATTATATTATCCTTTGTTGCAATGGTTGTATTATTTTTATTAACTAAATTAATGGGTTTCAGGCAGATAAGCGAGATGAGCTTTTTTGACTATGTTATAGGAATTACCATAGGTTCGATTGCAGCAGAAATGTCAACAAACATTGAACTTGAATGGTGGAAGGGCATAACGGCAATGGCCGTTTGGGCTGTTATCGGCGTTTTGCTGTCGGTTATTACGCAAAAGAGCATTAAGGCAAGGCATTTTATTTCGGGCGAAGCGATTATCATAATGCAAAAGGGCAAAATAATTAAGAAAAATATGAAAAAAGCAAAGCTTGACATTGACGATTTAATTGCAAGCGCAAGAGCGAGCGGATATTTTTCGCTTGCAGATATCGACTGTGCAATTATGGAAACCACGGGAAACATCAGTTTTATGCCGACTCCGCTTAAAAGACCGCTTAACCCAAAGGATTTCAACTTTGCTCCTATAAGAGAAGGTCTTTCTTATGATGTCATATTAGACGGGCAATTACTCGAAAAAGAGATTGAAAAATCCCCTATCGGTAAAAATGAGCTTAAAAAGATAATTGCAAACAGAGATATTTCGCTCAATAATATTGCCGTTGCAAGCGTTGACGAAAATAAACAGTTGACAATTACAACTTATTAAATTATATTATGTATGATTAAATAAAAAAAGAGGTGCAAATATGGCTCACATTCACGAACACACAAATGGCGAATGCTGTCACGACCACGGCTGCGGCTGTGAACATTCACATGAGGATATAGACAAAGGTCAATTTTTATTCAAATTAATCGGCGGAGGATTTTTCCTGATTGCCGGCTACATATTAAACGAAATTGCCGAAAGAGGTATTGTTGATTTACCTAAATTCACATATCTTGTATGTTTTATGCTTTCATACTTAATAGTAGGCTTTGACATAATCAAAGAAGCTGTTGAAGGTGTAATACACAAGGATATTTTTAACGAAAACCTACTTATGACCATTGCTTCAATCGGCGCATTCGCTGTCGGAGAATACAGTGAAGGCTGTATGGTAGTATTCCTCTTTACCATAGGCGAATATTTGCAGGGCCTTGCACTTGAAAAAAGCAGAAAGTCGATTAAAAATATGCTTGAAGCCAAGACGGAGGAGGTCAATATTTTAGTCGACGGCAAGGAGCAAACAGTTAAGCCGGACGAGGTTAAAGTCGGCGACTTAATGATTATCCGCCCCGGCGAAAAGCTTGATATTGACGGCATGATAAGCGAGGGTACGTCGCAATTTGATATGAAATCGCTCACGGGCGAAACAATTCCGATTACCAAAACAGTCGGCGACAGCGTGCTTGCAGGCTCGGTAAGCCTTGACGGCACGGTAACGGTTAAGGCTGAAAAGGAATATAAGGATTCGACAGTTTCAAGAATACTTGATATGCTTGAAAAATCGCAGGATAAAAAGAGCCACGCTCAAAAATTCATCACCCGATTTGCAAGAATTTATACTCCTATTGTATGCTTAATTGCCGTGCTTATTATGGTTGTGCCTCCCCTTTTCTTCGGCGGTCAATGGCACGAATGGCTTTACAGAGGTCTTTCGGCACTTGTTGTTTCCTGCCCTTGCGCACTTGTTATTTCAATTCCGTTAAGCTTTTTTGCGGGAATAGGCGCATGCTCTCGTGAGGGAATACTCGTCAAAGGCGGAAACTATCTTGAAGCACTTGCAAAAGCAGACACAGGTGTATTTGACAAAACAGGCACGCTCACAAACGGCAAATTTGAATTTGTAACCTGTGAACACAACCATTGCCATTGCAAAGATAACAAGCACAGAGAGCTTTTAAAAATTATTGCCGCTTGCGAAAGATATTCCACCCACCCTATTGCAAAAAGCATTAATGTTGCATTCGGTCACTATGCAGACGAATGTGAGGTCAAGGATTCAAAAACTTATGCAGGACTCGGTGTTTCGGCAGTAGTTGACGGAGTTAAATACTTCGTCGGAAATGAAAAACTTATGCGTGAGCACTGCGATGATTTTAAGGAAACAAGCGTTATAGGAACGGCAATTTATTGTTGCAGTGAAAAAGGCTTTATGGGTGACATTGTATTTGCCGATATCATTAAGCAGGACAGCAAGGACGCACTTAAAAACCTTAGAAAACTCGGAATTAAAGAAACAATTATGATGACTGGCGACAAGGAAGTAATTGCCAAAGACATCGCCCAAAAGGCTGATATTGACACGGTTTACTCCCGTCTTATGCCTGACGAAAAAGCAAATATAGTAAGTAAGCTTCAAAAAAGCGGCAAAACCGTTGTTTACACAGGCGACGGAATTAACGACGCACCTGTTTTGTCGCAGGCTGACGTTGGTGTAGCTATGGGCGGTGCCGGCTCTGACATAGCAGTTGAAGCGGCAGATATGGTTATTATGGGCGACTCGCTTTCAAAGCTTGCAATCGGCAAAAAAGCCGCAAAGAAAACAATTCGTATAGTTTATGAAAATATCATTTTTGCAATAGCCGTAAAACTCTTAATCATTATCGGCTGTGCGGTAGGTATATTTAACGAAAATGCAATGTGGCTTGCGGTATTCGGCGACGTAGGCGTTTGCCTTATTGCGATTGCAAATTCACTCAGAGCTTTAAGAGTAGGCAAAATCAAGAATGATAAATAAGCTAAAACAATAAAAATCAATATCATAAATTAATGGGCTGTCTCACAAAAGTGAGACAGCCCATTTAATTAAAATCCGTTATTCTTTAAGAAATCATATATTCTCTTTGAATTGTTATTATCACGGTATTCAAAGTATTTAGGAGCGGCAAGGCGGTCCTTTTCATTTTCAACAAAACCGTTATTTGCGAAATATTCAACATCGTTCAACAGTGCATCCTCATTAGTGGAACGGTTGCCGAAAAGGTCGTTTTCCATATTGATATATGAGCCGTGAGCCTGATTATACATATCATAGTCAAACTGATAGAAAAGAACAGGCTTATCCATATAATAAACGTCCCAGCAAACGCTTGAATAGTCCGTAATAAGCATCGAACAGCGCATCATAAGCTCATTAAGAGGGATTTTGCCAAAAGGAATATACGTTACCCTATTGCTGACAGCAGCCTTGAAATTATCAATATATCCTGCAAATTTAGGATGAATATAGAAAACAAGGCGAGTATTTGTATCTTTAAGAATTTGGTTAAGACGTGGACTTTGAAGAAGAGATGAATACTTCTTATAATAATCACTTACAAGGAATTGATTATCGCTGACTTCTTCAAGCCAAGAACGCCAAGTAGGCATAAGAAGAATAAACTTTTCCTTATTGCTTTGCTTATCCTCAAGAACGTCCCAACGTGCAAAGCCCGTGATAGGCGCAGTCTTTTCATTATAGCCAAGCTCGTTAATTGCAATTTCCTGCTCAACCCTGCCCGTTGTGACAAAGTATTCCATTGAACTTGTACCATTTTTGCCGAAAAGCTGATGAACCTGCTTAAGAGCAGTTACGCCGTGCTGGAGGAAGAGTTCCTTTTTCTTTCCTATTGCACGCTTAACAAGGCTCGGCTTAGTTCTCCAAGCGTAAAGATGAGATTTTGAGTCGCTCGAAATACAAATTGACATTGACATAATGTAAAGCATATGCTTAACACTCATAAAATCAATTACGTGCTTGCCGTATTTTTCAACATTTTTATATTCGTCTGAGCGCTTATCAATTACATAATAGATATTCTTTTTCTCTTTTTCATCAAGATTTTCCATACAATACTTGAAGAAATAATAGCCGTTATCCTGCGCCATTTTGCAGAATTTTTCATAAACAATCCAAATATTTTTACGGCTTAGGAAAAGACCTGAGAGAATATAAAGAATATATGCCAAAACTTCCTTGCGCTTAACCTCGGCAGTATCGTATTCGCTTCTTTCCCTAAAGCAGAAATTAATAATACCTTTTTTGGTGAAATAAGGAAAAATTATATGCTTATCGTCAACATCACACTGAACATTTGAAAAATAAAGTTTTTGCTTAATCGCATAGCCGTTATAACCGAGCTTAACATATTGCTTTGCGCCGTATTTTTCAACTACAGCCCTCACGTCCCAGAATATTTCCTTAAGAGGCATATCACCCTTAAATTCGAGAGTTGCATTTACCCTTGTAAAGCCCTCTTTCTTTTCGAGCTTACAATCAAACGGAATTTGAATATCCTCAATAACGCTCCTATATTTAAGAACAAGACCGTCAAACTTGGCGTTTTGGTCGTTCGGAATATTGAACGCAAGTTCAAGGCGATTGCCATTAGTTTTAAGAGAAGTAAGCTTACACGGCGGATAAATCGCTTCAAGTGCATCATCCTTTTTGCCAAAATAAAGGGTGAACTCTCTTTTATCATTATAAAACGGACTTGTCGCAAGTTCATAAGCAGTAGGCGTTAAATCATAAAGCTTGAGCATTTTTCTTGTACGCTCACTGTTAGCGTCAACAAGCTTTTTAAGGTCCGTATCAAAATAAGATTTCGGAAGAGTATACGTTGCAAAAAGCGGTTCGCAAAATCTTTTGGAAATATCGCCGTCTTTTGCCTTTTTAATTGACGGCATAACTATGCATTTTCTTCCCTTTTTCTTATCAAATGCAATAATACCGACATTATATCTTTGCTTATTGTAAACAACGAGTTTTTCAATAAGAATATCAAGCGGAATTTCAAAACTCTTTGTTTGCTTGTTTTCCTCAGTCAAAGGAAGTGTTTTTTGAATAACACGCTTATTGTTTAAAACTGCTATTTGCTCAAATTCGTACCCCTTGGCATTAAGAGATACAGCAATTTTTTTGTTGCCGTTTGCAACATTTTTTGTATTTAGGTGAACAATATCACGCTCGTCAACAAAGCAATTTTCATCAAATGCGCTGATATCTGTAATAAACTTAGGGTCAATGTTAAGATTAGGGAATGTACGCTGAATTTCTCTTTTATGAACAGCATCCTTAACTTTTTTAACGCCTAAATGGCACAGTGCATCCTCAATATACGTTCTCGGAGTTGTCATTGTGATAACAACATATTTGAACATATCGTTGAAATTATCATAAAGCGCAGGGCCAACCTCACCCTTAAACCATTTCTTTTCAAAGCAAACGATTGTATCGTCTTTTGCAATTTTTGAAATTGAATTAAGATGAGCATATTCCTTAACAATTTCAGGGTGAATAACTTTATACTTTTTTTCCTTGTTAAAGGAATAGTCCTTAATTTCAAGGCTGTCACTCTCACCCGTAAACAAAAGGTCAAGAAGCCTTTGGCTTATATCCGGTGCGTCATACTTAAAGAACGTTTTGAAATATTCGGTATCGGTATACGAATCACTCATAAAGCTTTCATCACTAAGCACCCTTGCAAGCTCTTTTTCATCATAAATCTTACGGAAAGGAAGCGTTGCAACGTCCAAATACATTCCTCTGTCGTGCATATATTCATCATAATCATACATAAAGAGGATAATCGGCTTTTGAGTGATTGAATAATCAAAAAATACAGATGAATAGTCCGTAACAAGTGCATCTGCGCAATTCAAAAAGCTATAGTTATCAACACCCTTTGGGAAAGGCTTGATATGCTTATAGTTGCTAAGCGAAATTGAATCCTTCAAAATTGGATGGAAATTGACAAAGAAAACTTGGTCATCACTAAGCTTATTATCAATAACCTTAAATATTTCCTTAACCTTGCTTTCATACGAAGCGGTGTTGATATCGTGGTTGCTTGTGCCTCTCCAAGTCGGCATATAAGCATAAACGGTTTTTCCCGCTAAGCCAAGTTCTGCTTTAAGTGCCTCTCCCTCTTCTTTTTTAAAGAATATTTCATTTCTCGGATAGCCTGCCATAACAACCTTGCCTGTATAAAGGTCGTTAAGGTTATAATCCTCCATCATAACATCACGGGTGAAATCGTTGGGGAAAGTTATATAGTCAGCCTGCAGGAAATTGTGCTGAACATTATACATTGACTCAATGCCGAGGCGCATTTTTTTGCCGAGCGTTTTAAGCGGAGTGCCGTGCCAAGTTTGAATATAAACCTGCTCCGGCTTTTTAACGAAATAAACCGGAAATGAGCTGTTATTGATGAGATACTTTGCGCTTGCAAGAATTTTTGTATACTTAAATGTAGTTACATCAATAAGCTTAACGTCAAGCCCGATTTCTTTTATAAACTCGGCGTGCTTTTTCTTATTTTCCGTGCCGTAATATATTTTGTATTTTCCGGGGTAGGATTTAAGAATTTGGCGAACAAGCGCAAGGGTAGAGTCAGAAATATTTGAACCGTGAAACGACTCAACCAAAATGACATTATCCTTAACCTTGCAGTGCTTATAAAACATACCGAAATAAAACTTTCTTTTCGGCGTTTTGGAAAACATACGAGAAATATATTTGAGTATTTTTTTTATAATTCTTTGTATTTTTTCAGATATACCCATTTTTACCTCCAAATGAAATCTATATTAAAAATATAAAATTACATACTTATTAATTTTAACATATTTTAAGCTTATTTGCAACAATACGCTGATTTTGTAATAAAATGCTTATGTCAATTTTATTTATATGTCGAAAAGTTAAGGAAATGTTTATTTTTAGTTATTGAAATGAGAGGGCAAAGTGATATAATTAAGTTAGGAAAATTTTACGTAAAATTTGAAAAAAGGAGTTATACCGATGAATAAAAATGAAATATTATCGTACGTTGACCATACCTTATTGGCGCAAGGCGCAACATGGGAGGAAATAAAGCAAATTTGCATTGACGGCATAAAATACGGCTGTGCAAGCGTTTGTATTCCGCCGTCATTTGTCAAAGCGGCAAAGGCTTATACCGGCGATAAAATAAAAATATGCACAGTTATAGGCTTTCCAAACGGATATAACACAACAAAAGTCAAATGCTTTGAAGCAAGCGATGCCGTTAAAAACGGCGCAGACGAAATTGATATGGTAATTAACATCGGTTTTTTAAAGGACAAAAAATATGATGAATTGCTAAATGAAATAAATGAGATTAAAAAAGCGTGTGACGGCAGGCTTTTAAAAGTGATTATTGAAACCTGTTTATTAAGCGACGACGAAAAAATCAAAATGTGCGAAATAGTTTCACAATCGGATGCGGATTTCATCAAAACATCAACGGGATTTTCCACATCAGGTGCAACCTTTGATGATATAAAACTTATGAAAGAGCATATTAACGGCAAAAAAATAAAAGCGGCAGGCGGAATAAAATCATTTAGCGACGGTGAAAAGTTTATTTCATTAGGCGCTGACAGGCTCGGCACAAGCAGACTTGTTAAAATTATGAAAGAAGGATAACAATGCGTGGTTTTATAGTTGTACTTGACTCTTTTGGCGTAGGTGCTGCTCCCGACGCAACAGCTTTTGGTGACGAAGGCGCAAGCACTATAAAAACAATATCAAAATCCGTTTATTTTAACACGCCGAATATGAAAAAAATGGGGCTTCTTGCTATTGACGGAGTTGGGCTTGACAGTTTGGAAAAGCACAACGCATCATACGGCAGGCTTAGAGAACTTTCAATCGGCAAGGACACCACAACAGGTCATTGGGAAATGGCAGGTATAGTTTCAAAAAAGGCTTTGCCTACATTTTCAAACGGCTTTCCGAGTGAGGTTATTGATGAATTTGAAAAGCAATGCGGCAGAAAAGTTATTGTAAATAAGCCATATTCCGGCACTCAGGTAATCAAGGATTACGGCGACGAACATATCAAAACAGGCGCTTTAATTGTTTACACCTCGGCTGACAGTGTATTTCAAATTGCGGCTTGCGAGGATATAGTAAGCGATGAGGAATTATATAATTATTGCAAAATCGCAAGAAAAATACTCGTTGGCAAATATGCAGTAGGCAGAGTTATTGCACGGCCGTTTATCAAGGATGAAAACGGCAATTTTATCAGAACTGCGAGACGTCATGATTTTTCACTCGAACCACCCGGCGACACGCTGCTTGATGTACTGAAAAGGCACGGCAAGGATACCATTGCAGTGGGCAAGATTTACGACATTTTTGCCCACAGAGGAATGAGCGAGCATTATTTCACAACAGGTAATACGCAAGGCATTGCAAAAACGCTTGAAATTTCAAAAAGAGATTTCGACGGTCTTTGCTATACAAATCTTGTTGACTGCGATATGCTTTACGGCCACAGAAGAGATATTGACGGCTACGCAAGAGCCATAAGCGAATTTGACGAATGTTTACCTGAGCTTTGCGCCAATCTTAATGATGATGACTTTTTAATGATAACGGCAGACCACGGCTGTGACCCCGGATATAAAGGAACGGACCACACAAGGGAATATGTGCCGCTTATCATATATTCAAAATCGCTCAAAAACATAAATTTAAAAACCGTTGACGGCTTCGGCGTTGTTTGCAACACGGCACTTTCGCTTTTCGGCATTAACGAACAGCTTGAAGGCGAAAATGTAATAGATTTAATAAAGTAAAAGGGTAAGAATATGGAAAACAGAGAATTAATGTATCTTGCTGAAAATGCAAAGCAAAAAAGCTATTCCCCTTATTCAAAATTTAAGGTCGGTGCGGCTCTTTTAACCAAAGACGGAAAAATATATGTAGGTGCAAATATTGAAAATTCATCATATCCATTAACTGTATGCGCCGAGAGAGTGGCTTTTTTCAAAGCAATAAGCGAGGGCGAAAAGGAATTTGAAAAAATCGCAATTTCAGGTTCAAGCGATGACTTTTGCTTTCCCTGCGGTGCTTGCAGGCAGGTTATGAGCGAATTTTGCAGCAAGGATTTTGTGATTATATTAGAAAACGGGAAAGAAATTAAGAGTTTTACTTTAGGCGAGCTTCTCCCCTATTCATTCAAATTAGACAAATAAAGAAGGCGTTACATTATGCGAATGGCAGATATTATTGAGCATAAAAAGCAAGGCTTGGCGCTTACAAAAGAGGAAATCGATTTTTTTGTAAAAGAATATACAAACGGCGATATCCCCGATTATCAGGCATCGGCTCTTGCAATGGCAATATATTTTAACAAAATGACAAATGAGGAAACTGCCGCACTTACACTTGCAATGGCGAAAAGCGGCGATATGCTTGATTTAAGCGAATTTAAAAACTCGACTGTTGACAAACATTCCTCCGGCGGAGTGGGCGACAAAACTACTCTTGTTGTTGCACCGATTGCGGCAGCGGCAGGCTGTACTGTTGCAAAAATGAGCGGCAGAGGCTTAGGCTTCACTGGCGGCACGATTGATAAACTTGAGGCTATCCCCGGTTTTTGCACCGCTATGAGTCCTGAAAATTTCAAAAAACAGGCAAGGGATATAGGCTTAGTCGTTGCAGGTCAAACAGGCAATATGGCGCCGTGTGACAAAAAATTATACGCTTTAAGGGACGTTACCGCCACGGTTGACTGTATGCCGCTGATTGCATCGTCAATTATGAGCAAAAAGCTTGCCGCAGGGGCTAAAAATATAATTCTTGACGTTAAATGCGGCGAAGGTGCGTTTATGAAAGATATTCAAAGTGCAACGCTTCTTGCAGAAGAAATGGTAAGCATAGGCAGGCATTGCGACAGAAATGTAAAAGCGCTTATCACCGATATGAGTTCGCCTTTAGGCTATGCAGTCGGCAACAGCTTAGAAGTGGCGGAAGCGGTAAAAATACTTAAAGGCGAGAATATTTTGCATTTAACCGAGCTTTGCATAGCACTTGCTGCAAATATGATAAGTCTTACCAAAGAAATTGATTTAAAAGAGGCTGAAATCATTGCAAAAGAAATGATTAATTCAGGCAAGGCACTTGACAAGCTGAAGCAAATGGTTAAATCTCAGGGCGGCGACGTGGGCTATATTGAAGATGAAAATAAATTCGGATTTGATAAATATAAAGCTGAAATTAAGGCGGAAAAGCAAGGCTATATTTCAAAAATCGACGCTCAAAAAATCGGAAATGTTTGTGTTATCTTAGGCGCAGGCAGAAATGTGAAAACGGACAATATTGACCCACTGGCAGGAATACTTTTCAAGTGTCAAAAAGGTGATTACATAAACAAAAACGATACTGTTATGACACTTTATTCTAATGATGAAAAAAAGCTGAAAAATGCAACGTCGCTTATATTAAATTCATTTGAGATAAGCGATATTAAGCCAAATGACAGCAATATAATTTTAAAACAGTTTTAGAAAAAGGGGGTAAATTTATGAAACTGTATTTTGTAGGCGCAGCACACGAGGTGACGGGTTCTTGCACCATTCTTTATGCCTGCGGCAAAAAAATAATGATAGACTGCGGTATGGAGCAAGGTGAAAACGTTTACGAAAATGTTGAACTTCCCGTATCGCCGAATGATATTGACGCTATGCTTTTAACCCATGCTCATATTGACCACTCAGGTCATATTCCTTATGTGTCGGCTAACGGCTTTTCTGCGCCGATTTATACAACAAGTGCGACTGACAGGCTTTGCAGAATTATGCTTATGGACTCGGCGCACATTCAGGAATTTGAGGCAGAATGGAAGAACAGAAAAAACAAGCGCAGCGGTAAAGAGCCGATTGAACCGCTTTATACCACGCAAGACGTACAAAATGCGCTTAAATATTTTACTCCGTGCGAATATGACGAGAGCTACCAAATTTTTGACGGAATAGAAATTAAATTTATTGATGCAGGTCATCTTTTGGGCAGTGCGTCAATAGAAATTAAAGTGACGGAAAACGGAATTACAAAAACCATTCTTTTTTCCGGAGATATAGGAAATATCAACCGACCGCTTATAAAAAATCCTCAAAAGCCACCCGTAGAAAAGGCAGATTACGTCATTATCGAGTCCACCTACGGCAACAGGCTTCACGGCGACAGACCCGATTATGTTTTGCAGCTTACAGGAATTATTCAATCCACCCTTGACCGTGGCGGAAACGTTATTATTCCTTCATTTGCAGTCGGCAGAACACAGGAGCTTCTTTATTTAATAAGAATAATCAAAGAAAAGGGACTTATTAAAAATCACGCAAACTTTCCTGTTTGGGTGGACAGTCCGCTGGCTGTTGAGGCAACGGAAATTTATGACGATAAAAATTTAAGAAGATATTTTGACGCCGACACGCTTGAACTTATCAACAACGGCATTAATCCTATTAAATTTGACAATCTTAAGCTTGCCGTAACAAGCGACGAATCAAGAATGATAAACGATGACCCGACACCGAAAATCATCCTATCTGCAAGCGGAATGTGCGAAGCAGGACGAATCAGGCACCATTTAAAACATAATTTATGGCGAGAGGAATGTACTGTTTTATTCGTAGGATATCAAGCCGAAGGAACACTTGGCAGAAAGATTATTGAAGGTGCCAATAAGGTTAATCTTTTCGGCGAAGAAGTGCAAATCAACGCAAATATTGAAAAAATGCAGGGCATAAGCGGCCACGCAGACAAAAATATGCTCCTTTCCTGGCTTGCAAGCATACCGCAAAAGCCAAAGGTTGTTTTTGTAAATCACGGTCACGATACCGTTTGCGACGAATTTGCAAAATCGATTGAAAACGAGCTTGAAATATCGGCTCTTGCACCTTACTCCGGCGATGGCTTTGAGCTTGGCGACGTTGTAAGGCAGGTTGATATCGGACCTCGCAAGCTTTATGACAAAAAGCTACATAAAATTGAGCGCAATAATACGGTTTATGACAGACTTTACCTTGCAGGTCAAAATCTTATGTCTGTTATTGAAGCTTCGAGGGGATGTCCTAACAAGGAATTGGGCAAGTTGACTGACCAAATTACAGCCTTAATCGAAAAATATAAACAAGACTGACGGTGAAACTATGGTAATATACACAAGCAAAATAAACGAAAAACTAAAAAACGCAGATGATTTTTTACTGTCGAGCGAAAATAAAATATTAAACCAAATAGATAAATGTGCAAAAAGAATTTTACCGCTTCAAGACACAAGACCTATAATTTTAATATCCGGCCCGTCAGGAAGCAGCAAAACAACAACGGCAATTAAGCTTGCAAAGGCATTGAGAAAAAACGGTGCCGATGTTTGCTACATATCTATGGATAAATATTTTAAAAACTTTACCGATGAGGAGCGTGCGCTTAAAAAGCTAAATAAAATTGACCTTGAAGCGCCTGACAGAGTAGACGCTGAATATCTAAACAAAGATATTGATACGCTTTTAAACGGCGGCGAAATTTATTTGCCTAATTATGATTTTTTAACGAATACAAGAACTCTGAGCAACACAAAGCTTTCAAGAAACGGCGGATTCGTTATAATTGAGGGAATACACGCTCTCAACCCTGTTATTATGGGCGAAAACGATGATGTAACAAACAGAATTTACGTAAGCGTAAGAACAAGGGTTATAGATTCAAACGGTGATAAGCTGCACCCGTGCAAAATCAGGCTTTGCCGCAGAATGATTAGGGATAAGCTTTACAGAGGGCGCACCTATGAAGAAACTATACGTCTTTTCCCAAAAGTTCAACGAGGCGAAAACCAATTTATTATGCCGTATAAAAACAGGTCGCATTTCAATATAGATACATTTATTGAATACGAGCCTTGCGTGTATAAAAATTATCTTTATAATGATTTAAGCGCTCTTTCGCAAAAATTCGGTGATATTAAAGACATTGTTAATGCACTTGATGAGGTAGAGCCGCTTGACGATAAAATGATACCAAGCGACGCATTTGAGCGTGAATTTATCGGCAACAGCTCCCTTTCCTACTAATTTTACTTTAAGTTCACAAATGCCCCTTTCAAATATGATACGATATCATAAGAAAGGGGCATTTTTATGAAAAACAAAATCATCAGGATACTGTTATCTGTTCTTTTTGTAATAATATTTTTGCTTTATATAGGGCCTGTTATCACCGTAGGCGAATACAATTTAGGCATAATCGCAGGCTTGGGCTTTGATTTTATACTGCTGATTTATATTATATTTTTCAATAAAATCAATTTGCTTATAAAAAGTATAAATAAGAAAAAAGTCGGCAAAATCGCACTGAAAATAATATCTTTTGTTCTTTTTATATGCATAATTATCGGCGGCACTACATTTTATAATGTCTTGTCCCGTAGCTTTAAAAGCGAAGAAAAAAGTGACGTTGCGATAGTTTTAGGCTGCGTTGTAAACGGTGATAAACCCGGAATATTTTTAAAAGGCAGAATTAATGCCGCTTATAAATATCTTAATGAAAACCCAAATGCAATTGCAGTTTTAAGCGGTGGGCAGGGAAACGGCGAAAACATCAGCGAAGCGAAATGTATGTTTAATTGCCTTACCGAAATGGGAATAGACAAAAACAGACTTTTAATTGAAGATAAATCTACCTCAACAAGAGAAAACTTTAAATATTCAAAAGAAATTATTGAAAAAAACGGAATAAAATCAAAGAAAATCACAATTATTACTAATGATTTTCACGAATGCAGGGCAAGTGAGTTTGCAAAGCAAAACGGCTTTAAGCCGCTTAGATATCCGAGCAAAACCCCTTGGAACGGATATATGCCGTTTGCCACAAGAGAAATTTTTGCAATTATATATCAAATATATTTGGCAAGATAAAGAAAAAGACGTTAGAGAAACTAAAAACTCTAACGTCTCAGACTGTCGATAAAGTGGCTAAACCGTGCCGTGCTATAAAACGAAATTCATTCAAAACGGAATTTCTTTCGACGTATCGTAGGGCAAGGGGGATTCCCCTTACAGGGGAAATGTCACGAAGTGACAAAAGGGTTTGCCGAATCGCA